>ENA-ORXT01001874-ORXT01001874.1-marine-metagenome-genome-assembly--contig:-NODE-1874-length-26725-cov-41.401906_pt1 | contig 26725 bp, 28 predicted proteins | sample MGYA00237868_ERZ511482 | MGnify/ENA metagenome assembly ERZ511482
AGCTTCCTCATCGGCAACGAGCTGGCCGATACCGCACAGTGGGAAGACACTCGAGACGAGCTGAGAACGTGGTTACAGGACGGCCCAGCAAATCTGACTGCCGCCGAAGTAGCTGACTTCGAAGATCGTGCGCGCAACTGGGTCACGTCGGGCGCAGGCGGTGTCAGCAGCGATCGGGTCCGCTTGCTGGTTGAGCTGCTCGGCGGCTTTTTCCTTTCGGTCATCCTCACGTTCTTCTTCGTCAAGGACGGCACACAAATGTGGTCATGGATAGCCGATCGTTTCCGCCCGAGGCGCCGAGATTCGATTCGGCGAGCTGGCGTCGACGCGTTTGCAGCGCTGCGTGGGTATGTGCGGGGTGTTGCGATCACCGGGGTCATCGACGCCGTGCTCATCGGCGCCATACTGCTGGTCGCTGGTGTGCCGCTGGCCTTGCCACTTGCCGTGCTCACGTTCTTTGGCGCCTTCTTCCCGATTGTTGGAGCAACCGTTGTGGGCGGCGCGGGAGCGTTAGTTGCTCTTGTCGCTAACGGTCCTCGCACCGCAATCATCGTTGCCGCGGCCACGCTGATTATCCAGCAACTGGAGGGTGATTTGATCATGCCAGCGGTGATGCGGCGCACCGTGAATCTGCATCCGGCCGTTGTACTCGTTGCCCTCGCAATTGGGGGCACACTTGGCGGCATTGCCGGCGCCTTCGTCGCCGTTCCTGTCGCCGCGATGTTCGCAGCGGGCGCCGCATCGCTTCGGGTTTGACACGCACCCGGCGTGGGCATGACAACGGCATGCGCAACCACCAACCGACCGAACCCGCCCAAGGAGCAACCACCCTGCTCGAAATACTCGACGAGCTCCGACCTTTGGGATTTTCCGGACAACTCATCGCACAAACTGATAGTACCGTCAAGTGTACGCAGTGCTCGAAACAAAGCGCTGTCGAAGACCTCGTGGTGGCTGGCTACCGCAGAATCGAAGGCGCAAGCGATGCAGCCGACATGAATTTGGTCGCTTGGGGCCCCTGTCCGGCCTGCGCCGACGGTGGGACCGTTGTACTTGGTTACGGCCCTAACGCTTCGGAGGCAGACGCCGCTGTCCTCGAAAGAGTCACGCTCGACCGGACCGAGGATCCTGGCGCAACTCCCGACGAGGCGGACGCATAGTGCCCCTCGCTGCAGGTCGTGAACCTGCAGATGAAGACGGTCGCTACAGCGCAGTCGGCTGCGCAGCCCACAGGTGAGGAGGGTTTAACACTGTTGGTTTCAGGGGTCGGGGTAGGTCGCTTCAGCTCGCCCCATGACGGCGAGCGGTGCTGGACTCGGGCTGACCCGCGACACCTGTCAGAAGTGCGTCGTCTAGCGGACCTGCCCCGTGCAGAACGCTGATGTCGCCGGTCGTCTCCAGGACGACGGCGAGAACTTGGCTGAGAGCGGTTACGTTCGCTTCCCGCAGCTTGGCGAATGCGTCGTCGTGCGTGACACGGGTTGTACGCAGGTTGGAGTCCACGAAGTTGGACCCGACCATCAACAGTCTCGGCTCGTTGTCGACTATTGCACTGAAGCGAGCATGGCGCCTGAGCCTCGCGACCAACCATTGCGCAGACAGAAGGGTGATGAACGCCAGCGCTCCCGCCCACAACGAGGTCGACGTAGCCGCCACAGTCGCAACCGTCGAACCCAGCGCGACTGTCACGACGAAGTCAAAGCTCGACATCTTCGACAGCGAGCGTAGGCCCACGATCCGTATCACGGCGATCGCAGCGACAAGAATTGCAATAGTCGAGACGACGACCAACCACATTTCCTCGACAGACGTACCTAGCCAGTTCGACACCACTGTTCTCTCCTACGGTTGTAATTGACACCGACCTCGCTTAGGACGTCGGCAACTTCTGCACTTCGGACGGCTCGGAAACTATGCCTCGATCCGAAGGTGACTCAGCTATCGGTGACCTCGTCGCCGATGTCACTAGACACTCAGGACCGAGCGCCCTGAAGAGGGTGGTTGGCAACGTGCAGATTGCCAGACCTCGCAACCAGACGGTCGAGGTCTCGGGCAAAACCTGCAGGGGCTCGGCCGGACAGGCGGGCGCTTGTCCTGACGGTCAGCGAAGCATTGGAGCGGGTGGGCCAGCGCGACGATATGCGGTTCCACAAGTCGTGATCCTCGCCGGTTCGCAGCGGCTTCCAACCCCCGGCGTCCAGATATGCATCGCAGCGGAACCCGATATTAGCGCCGTGGACATGGCGGTGTGTTCCGTCGTCGCCAACCTGATAGTACTCCCGGAACCATTTTCCGAGATCGGGATGGCTGGTGGTGGGGTCGATCTTCACGATGCCTGTTACTCCACAGAACCCCGACGCCTCATGGGCCAGCTGCCGGGTCAGCCAGTCCGCGGGAACGACCGTGTCGGCATCGGTGCATGCGAGCCACACCGACTCGGGGGCGACCACGAGGTTCGAAAGGGCGAACTCAGTGCCGAGTCTTCGGGCATGCCCGGCACAACGCACCCGTGCCTCGACGACCGTCACGGCCTCGAACTCAGATGCGAGGCGAGCCGTATCGTCAGTACAGCTATCGGCGACCACGACAATGTCCACGTCGATTCTCGGGGGTAGGGCCGTCGCGGACTCTGCGATGCTGGCAAGGCACGGCGAGATCGTTGCTTGCTCGTTGCACGCAGGAATGACAACCACGATCTTAGAGATCCGGGCCCGCACCGGCAGTCTCCTTGCATCGCCCGGCACCGCGTTGAGGTGGGGATCCATTGGCGGGGCGGACTGCGACAGTGCGGCGAGATTCGACATAGCCCTTAGTACCCCGACCGAGGGCCCGTGATCCGCAGACAAGCAACTGCCTGGAGAAGTGCGTATCACCTGACGCCACCCGGGGTACTCCACGACGCAGCATCAAGACCAATCGCTCAGCACGACGAGAGGTCGTGTGTGACCCAAGCAGCAGTCCGCTACGAGAACAAGGAGAAAGCCCGTGAGTGTCATGACCGCAGGTCTGATCGGAGCGTGGGTGGTCGGGGTGGTCCGAGCCAGCACAGGCCTCCTCCTTCTGGCAGTACCGCATCGAGCGGCCCGCAAATGGGTGGGCGAGGATTCGTCGGCGACGACCACCCTGCTATCGGGAATAGGTGGCCGCGATCTGGCGATCGGCGCTGGCGTGATCTGGGCGATACTGACCGACAACCATCCCGCAGCATGGGTCGCCGCGTCACTTGCAGGAGACGTGACCGACGCCGTAGCGGGCCTACGACTCAGCCCACATCGCAGCGACCGCACCCTCAAATACGCCGGTGGGTTCGCCGCCATCAACATCGCTTCCCTCGCACTGCTACTTGCCGGTTGACGGATCAACCCTGAGCGGTGCGGGTCAGCCCGCGGGGCTTGATGCGCTTGCTCAGGTCGTGGTCCAAGCGGCGCAGCTGCGTTTCAGGCCTCCGACGTCGAGGAATTGCTCGACGGGGGTATGGCACTCGCACAGCGCTGCGCGAGCTCGAACGCAGATCACGAAGTTGGTCTCTATCTTCGGCGAAAGTTCATTCCAGAACTCTTGGAGGAACGGCGTTGCCTGGATGACGTCTGCCTCTCGCTCCCGAGCTGGTCAGTCTTCGTCGAGGCGCTGGCGCACCGCGTCCTCGGTTTCGCCGGTGCGATCCTCGACGATCGTCGGTGGCTCAGATCTTGGGTTCCGCGCCGGACGGCAACGTGACTGCGGTTCCCGACGATGAGCGGCGGTCGTCATGAGAGACCGACCGTTTGCGACTACGCCTCGCACCGAGGTCGGCACGGGGTGTCTGCGACATGAATCCATCGTTATCACGCCGGTTTTAGACATTGCTGTATCACAGGCGCTCCGCTGGGGTACCTCTACAGCGACCGGGCCCGCGATATCGGCCTGTCACCCAACCAACCCGCAACGAAAGTCTGGCTATGACCATCGACCCGCAAAGAAACGACCAGTTCGGACGAGGCGCAACCTCGGTATCCGCCGACAACAACAACTGGATGAAGTGGCTGCTCGCTGCGCTCGCCGTAGCAGCCCTCGTCATCATTGGTTTCTTCGCCCTCGGCGGAGACGCAGACCTAGACGTAGACGGGGGCGACGTGGATATCGATGCCCCGTCGCTCGACGTCGACGTCGATGCGCCTGATGTCGACGTAGACCTACCCGATGTCGACGTCGAAGGCGGCGACATCGACGTGGACGACGCTGACGCTGACGCTGACGCTTCGGCCGACGAGTAAAGTCCCGCTCCGCAATCACCACCACTACCCCACCTTCACCACCACCACCAAAGGAAAAGTATGAACACGCACACAAGCACACACGCCGACTGGATCGGGACCTCGGTCTACGATCTGACAGGTACGAAGATCGGCGACATCACCGATGTGTACCTCGACGACGCATCGGGTCAGCCCGAATGGATGACGGTATCCACCGGCTGGTTTGGCACCAAAGAACAGTTTGTGCCAATCGCCGGCACCTCACGCCACGAAGACGGGCTCAAGATCGAACACTCCGAGGACACCGTCAAGGAGGCTCCGTCGATAGACACTGATCAGGATCACCTTGAACCAGACGAAGAGCGCCGTCTGTACGCGCACTACGGCTTCGACTACGACACGACTGACCACGCCAAGGCCTACGGCGGGCGCGAGCGCGCCGACGACGGCTTCACTTACGACAGTCGCGCCGAAGTGACACTCGCTGAAGAGCAACTGGCGGTCGACAAGGTTGCTACTGAAGCGGGCAGAGTGCGGCTGCGCAAGTACGTTGTTACCGAAGACGTAAACCTGACGGTGCCCGTCAAGAAGCAGATAGCCCGCATTGTCCGGACCCCTGCCACCGGAGCCGGCGTCGGCGCCATCGACGAAGCCGAAGTAGTCGAAGAAGTCGTCCTCGCCGAAGAACACGTGATTGTCGACAAAGATGTCGTAGCTCGCGAAACCGTGGCGATTGAGACCGACGTGGTCACCGAGACCGAGACCGTGTCCGAGACTGTCCGCAAGGAACGAGTTGACATCGACGGCGCCACCGACAAGATCTAGCCCGCAGGTTGACGTCGCCGCTGTGGCGCTCACGTCGGCTACGCGCAGAGTAGGCGTCTGCTCTTGCTCCACGAGAGTATGGACGACGTCGTCTCCGTTTTCGATCCAGGCGTCAAACTGCCGGTGGAGTGACACACTGCGGTCGAGGGTCGGCGTGCCTGAGCGAGGCATGCGGCTGCACGGCTACCGTCTGGTGCTCGAGCACCAGACGGTAGAGCGCATTCGGTTTCGAAAGCCGATCGCGCACCGTCAGCTTCAAGCCGACCGCGAACGCTCTCGTCGCAGAACTACGAGTACTCGCTTTCGTGCCTTGGCCGTTCTCTATCGCTACGCCGCAGACCGCGACCACCCCAAGTGGCGCTGGGTGAGTGTCGGCTCCGTGAGTGCGTTGTGCGGCTGGCTGTTGGTCTCGGTGGCGTTCCGCCTCTATGTGAGCAAGTTCGCGTCGTACAACGAAACCTACGGAGCCCTCGGGTCGGTCGTCGTTTTGCTCACTTGGCTGTACCTGAGTGCGATGGCTGTCATCCTTGGCGCCGAAATCAACACGGAGATAGAGCGCCAGACGCTGGTTGACTCGACGGTCGGAGAGCCTGAACCCATTGGTCAACGAGGCGCCGATGCAGCTGACTACGTCGCAACCGGCCCGCGCCGACCCGAGGCGAGCCCAGCCAGCAGAGCTATCGAACGCGACTGAATAAAGCTCCGCCGACATGGGTACCACGTAGCGAACCCAATCGAGAGGAGTCCATATGAGTACGAACGACCACCTCTTTGGGTGCGGCTAAAGAGTCCGCAACCGATGTCGCCGAGTCCGCCCGAGACAGCGCAGCCGAGGTTGCGAGCGAGGCGGCAAGCCACGCGAAGTAGCTCGTGATCGAGGGCAAAGAGTCCGAGACAGCATTGCCGACACGGTCGATCAGATCTAGCAGCACGCGTGCAGCCTTAGCTCGAGAACGCTGCTGGTGAAGCGGCCAAGACAAGTCAAGCTGTGATCGACCAGGTCAAAGAGCCTGCTCTCGACGCAGCCAAGAGTCTCAAGGACAGTGCAGCCGAACAGGGTGCCTCGTTGAAGAAGGAAGCCAAGAAAACCGCGAAGGATGTCTCTGACTGAGATCGAGGACACCCTGTAGCCCAGTCTGCCTCGGCGGGAGCCGCCCCCGAGCCTCCCGCCGAAGCGACCGTTCCTCTATTCCGTGGCCTCGATGACGTGACCGAGGCCCGTGATGGCGAAGAGTCGCTGTTGAAACGGATGAGGAGCCAGTAGCGAGAACTTGTTGTCGGCGCTAAGCACCGCCTTGCGGAGCCTCATGACAGCCCCAATTGCGGCGGAGTCCAGGATGGTGACCGTGCCCAGATCTACGGTGACGCGCTCAGGCCGCAGTGCTGCCACGTTGAGCGCGGCTGCGTCGAACGTGGGCACGACAGAGCTGTCGAACTCGCCCCGCAACACAAGCGTGACGGTGCTCGAAGCGCTGGAGGTTTCGGTGGTGACCCCGAATTGCTGCGAACTGCGTCTGGTCATGGAGCGGTTAATTCAGGGAACGGCAACCGAACGGTGGTCCCCGTTGCTGCGCTGGTGATGCTCAGATCCGGGCAGACTGACCGGGCAATGGTGAGTCCGAAACCTGATTCGTCGCTCGACCTCTCTTTGATCTCGTTCTGATCGAAGCCCGTACCGTAGTCGCGAACCTCGATTGCCTGAGCACCCAACTCACCCTGGACTCTGATCTCGACTGGTCGGGTCGTGCTGGCGTGCATGTGAGCGGTCACGGCGTTGGTGGCGACTTCGGTCACGGCTCCATAAAACAGCGCAGAGGAGGTCTCGTCGAGTTCCGGCAATGCCCAGCGAAGTACCAATCGTGCATACGGAATTCCTTCGACTTCGGGGGGAATCCGAATTCGGAATCCGCTCGTATTCGGTCCGGAGCTATTCATGCCTGTTCGGTTCCTCGCTCGCAAGGACGTGGCGCATCTTGGCAAGGGCTCGCTTGAGGCGGCGATGGACCTGGGGTTGGGATGTCTCGAGTCGATCCGCGATCTGACGCTGAGTGAGCTGTTCGACGAACCGCAGCCTCAGCAGCTCGCGTGCGTCGGCGTCGAGGGTGGTAGCCGCAGCTCGCACATCGATGATCGTGTCGATAGTCGCCTCGGCGCCATCGAATTCGGGCCCTGCCGTTGGTTCAGCTGTATTGAACCGCCCGGCGCTCGCCCGCCTCGCCGTCAGTACATCGTCGACCGAGAGTCCCGTGCGGTCGGCGAGTTGCTGGGGCGTCGGGCTGGCGCCGACGACTTGTTCGAGCTCCTCGGTCGCCTTCGCGATGGTGATCGTTGATTCTTGCACTCGCCGGGGCACGCCGACTAACCATCCGTTGGAGCGGAGGTGCTTCTTTAGTTCGCCGAGCGCGGTTGCCACGGCGTAGGGCCGGAACGGGCCTTGAGCGGGGTCGTAGCGACTGGCAGCGGCGACCAGGCCGACGTTCGCGGCCTGTTCGAGGTCAGGATCGGGTCGCCCTGTGGGCGAGTACCTCCGTGAAAGGCGCGATGCGATGTCAGCGCATGAAAGCACGAGTTCGTCTCGATCGGCGGGGGTCAGTTCAGCCATGGTCACGAGGCGATGTAGGTGTTTAGTCGACAGGTGAGGGAGCGGCCCCGGAGCTCTAGATCACCAAGCCCGAGACTCAATATCTCGGCGCTCTCCGGCGTTAGCGCAACGAGATCGCTGGTCGTCTCTATGGTCAATTGCTGCGACGCAGGTCGGAGCTCCGCCGATACAACGGCGGCGGAGCAGCCGTGCAGAACCGTCACCAGTTCCCGCATCGCTAGGTCGCTGAGGTCGAGTTGAGCGACGGTGACGCCCCGCTGTGTGAGCGCTGTGTCGACAAGCGCGCTCAGCACGTTGTACACGGTGTCAGCGTTGGCTGGCTGGTCGAAGTCCACGGCGATGTACTCGGGGCGGTCGGGGTTGACTGTCACGGCGCAGTGCCCACGATCATGACCGTCAGATCATCGTCGAGTTCGTCGTAGCTGGCGGGCGAGCAGCCCAGCAGTTCATCGATGAGCCCCTCGTCAGCGACTGCTTCCCCTGCGCCGTCGAGCCGGTGGAGGGTCTTCGGGTTATGCGAGATGACGAACAGCTCGGTGCTACGCGACAGTTGTTCGCACTGGGCAAGAAGTGCCGACAGCGACGAGGCAGAACTGACAACTTGCCCGACATCAGAAGCTCGAGTCATTTCCCTCCTGCCCCGCCGGCGTGCAGACTCGACTCCGCTGGTTGCAGGTCAGACACCGGTCGTCTGACTCCACATGATACTGAAGCGCAGCTCCTTCTTTCATTCCGCGGGCGACGTTCACGAGACTGGGAGCCTGAGATACGAGGCGTCGACGGGCAGCACGGCTGTGAGGTACCCGCTGGTGGTGGTGTTGATTCACTCGGCGTCCACACGGGATTCCGCCACCCACCGACTTGCATGATCCGGGGTCGGCGCTGCCATGAGTCTGCGATAGAGGTCGACGTACCGTTGAGCCATTGCGTCTACGGAGAGGTGACGCGTCGCGTGGTGTCGGCACCGTCGGCGGTCCAGCAGGCTCGCTTCAAGGATGGCGGCCGCGAGCGCATTGGTGTCTTCGGTTTTGACAAGTCGCCCAACGTCGGTACTCACTATTGAAGCTATGGCGCCCCGGTCAAAGCCTGCGACCGGTAGTCCGCATGCCAGCATCTCGGCGGCTACCAGCCCAAAGGGCTCGTCCCACATCGGCGTCACCAGTCCTACCTCGGCGCAGCTGTATATGACTTTGAGTTTGCTGGTGGGCAGATGTCCCGCCCACCGTACGGTTCCGCCTAACCGGTGTTCCACCATGTCACTGAAGTACCTGCGGTCCATGACGGGGCCAGCAATAGTGAGTTCCATACCGGCAGCGTTTGCTGCTTCGATGGCGAGGTGGAGGCCCTTCTCTGGAACTATTCGTCCGGCCCACACCGCTCCAGTCCGGTGCTTCTCAGCGACGGGTAGAGGGCTCCATGCTCTCAAGTCGATTCCGTTGCGTATGACGGTGGCTTCGATGAGTGTCCATTGGGCTGCCAGCGTGGCTGAGACCGCAGACACTGTCGATGGGATGTCTTCAAGTCTCAGACGCTCTTCGTGTGCGTCCAGTAGTTCGGGAAACGGCGGCGTATGCAGTGCATGCAGCACCGGCACGTTGAGTCGTTGCGTGACTGGCAGCGGGTGCAGCGAGGCGTTGTGCACGACATCGAAATCTGACGTTGCGATAGCCTCAAGGACTCGGCGGTAGCCATCAATCTCGTCTTCTGCCCGGCCGGGGACCATTGCATTGTCGATCCGCGACGACCCGGCCATGTCTGGTTCTCGATCGATGATTGGGACTACATGAAGGTCGTCTGGGGCGGGTGCTGTCGCTGGTCCGGCGAACACCGTGACCGAATGGCCGGCTCCCTGAAGGGCTCGAGCAAGGGTCGCCGTGTGAGCCTCCATGCCGCCGGCGTAGGGTTCGGCGATCCCAAACCGGGCAAGCCCGATCAAGGCGACTCGAAGAGGGCGCATGGAAGTCACTGCCGGCCTGCTGCTAGCTCGAGTGTGGAGTCGGTCCAGGAAACGAGTCCGGCATCGGCGAAGTCCGCTAGCCAGCCTTTCATCGGCCATTTGTCCCATTTGGCGTGAAAGCGACAGGCGTTGGACACGATTGCCTCGAGGTGATTGATGGGCGGGTCTTGGCTGGGGTGCCATTGATGAAATGCAGTGCCGGTAGGGATCCAGTGCAGACCGAGGCCAGCTGATCGGGCCGCATAGGCGAAGTCGGTGTCTTCGCCGCCGTAGCCGACGAACGATTCATCGAAGCCGCCGAGGTGTTCAAAGCTCGCCCGATCGACCGAGAAACTCAGAGACCAGAAGAGGTCGAAATTTGTGTTGGTAACCGCTGCGGATGGGGCTGGTCGCACAGGATGTGGGGCACTGGCAGCGTGTAACTGGGCATCGGACATTGCACCGCAGCGCGATTGCCACTCGGCGTGCAGGTATCTCACTGGACCACATGTCAGACCGGGTTGGTGGGCGTCGTGGTAGCTGGCGATCAGGTCGCGAGCCGGTACACAGTCGACGTCGAGGAAGATGAGCTGTTCGGCCTGTCCGGCGGCGGCGCCGGTGTTCCGAGCTGCGCTCAACGGCAAAGACGACGGGCCGCACGTCGGCGCTGATGCGGTATGGACCGTTGGCGTAGACACGTCGATCCCTGCGGCTCGGCATGCTTGCATTGCCTTTGACGCTCCGTCCATGGGAGGGATCTCTGATCCCATGTCGACGACGATGAGTTCCGTGGGGACTTTCACTCCGTGTGCTAGCGCCCGCATCATGTTGTCGAGGTGGTCGTTGCGGTCTTTCGTTATCGTGATTACGGAGACGGCGTGATCTTCAGTTGTCGGAGAACGGTTCTGCACCACTGTTGGTACCCACGAAGCCCAGAGCTGATCCAGTGGGAATCCGGTGGATCAGAGTCTGACTGGGTGGGTACTACCCAACGTGAAATCGACACGAACGCACTCGAATGGCGTCAACAGCCATGCTTCGCTTGCTGTTGTCGCACATCGCCTCCCCGCAGTGTTTGACGACGAGACCCGTCGGTGGGTTGCCGCCCCGGGCGGCCTGGTTCCCGCCTTGAAAGCCGGGCTCTCTGGCAGATGCGCAACCTGGTACGGGCACCAACCTGCGACGGCCACCGGCGAACCGGTTGATGAGACAGGCACGGTCCGCGGCCCCGCCGAATCGCAGCCTCAGATTCCAAGCGGGTTCTCTGTGCGGCCGTTGCGCGTAACCGACACCACCCGACAGTCGGCGCTCGACGGGTTCTGTAACCAGACGCTCTGGCCCACGCTGCACGGCGTTGGCGAGCACGCAATCTGGGACGATACGTGGTGGCAGTCCTACGCCAGTCTTGCATCAACCAACGCCACAGTGCTCGCGAAAGACATCCCGCTGCGGGCGTCGGTGTGGGTCCACGACTACCACCACTTCCTCACGGTCGGCAAGCTCGCCACGCTGCGGCCCGATCTCGATGTCAGAGTCTTCATCCACACTCCAATTGACCCTTCGCTCGGGGACTTGCCATGCGCCGATGCACTGCTTGAGTCGCTGCGATTCGCTCGTTGGATCGGAACCCAAACCGAACGTGACCGCGACAATCTCCATGAGCTATTTCGCAGCCGACTCGCGCCGTCGTCTCTACCGCTGATTGCCGCGTCGCCTGTCGGCGTTGACACAATGGCGCTCCAGGCGCTCGCAGCGGACCGTGACGTCCAGCTAGCCGCGGCCCAAGTCAAAGCCGACCGCAGCGGCGTATTGCTGGTGGGTGTCGACCGGATCGACTACACCAAAGGACTGATCGAACGCTTCCAGGCGCTCCATCGTCTGCTCGACGCCGGCCGCTTCCAGCCGGACGACATCAGCATGGTCCAGTTAGCCATTCGTTCACGCAGCGAAGTCCCCGCGTACCGAGACTTGCAAGACCGCGTCTTCGACAAGATACGCCACATCAACGGTGCTTTCGTGCGATCTGACCGGCGGCCCATCGTGGAGCTACGGACCTGTCAACACAGTGCCAGGGAGGTTGCCGCTCTGATGCGGGCTGGCGACATCGGCGTGGTGAACGCGGCAAGGGATGGATTTAACCTCGTCGCCGCGGAATTCAGCGTCATAAACCGCGACCGGGCCACTGCGCTCGTGCTCGGCGGAGGAGCCGGGATCGCGGATCACATCGGCCGGGCCAGCGACACCGTCGATGGAAGCGATCCGTTCTCGGTCGCAGCGGCACTCAGCGCCAGCAACCAGCGGCTCCGCGCCGCGCCGTGGGAAGCGTCGATTCAGAGTCGGCTCCGCGGCGACTTGGCCGGCGCGCTCACCGCCACTAGGTGGGTCGAGGACAACCTGGCCTTGCTGCCTCGGCTCCGCCTTGCTTCGAACCGACCGACACAGCAACTCCCCGACGAGACGGCGTCCATCGCCATGCCGTTCGGGGCGGGCCAATGAACGCTCTCGGCACCCGCCGCGATCCTGCTGAAGTGGCAGGCGCTGTGGCCAGTCTGCTGAGCGTGGAGGTGCCCGCAATTGGCGCCGGCGCAACAGCTAGCCGCTGGCACACTCTTGCGTCATGGGCGCGGGCCACCGCAGTCAGCGTTGCCCGACTAGCCGAAGCGCACCTCGACGCAACCGCAATCCTGGGCGAGGCCGACCTGATCGCGGACCAGTCTGCCAGCCTGTATGGGGTTTGGGCGTCAGGACCCGCCAGCACCGCCCGCCTCAGCTCCGATGGCTCACGACTTGAAGGGATCAAACCGTTCTGCTCCGGCATCGGGATAGTCGACCGAGCACTCGTATCGGTCGCAGCATCAGATGGGACCCCCGGCACGTTGGTCGAGGTACAGACCAGCCGACTAGACCCGCCGACACCGTGGGCGGCCCGAGCGCTGCTCGACACTTTCACCGGTCCGGTCGACCTCGCCGAGTGCGAACTCACCCGAGTTATCGCCACCGATAACTGGTACCTCACCCGACCCGGCTTCTGGCACGGCGCAACCGGACCCGCAGCGTGCTGGGCCGGAGCCGCCGCCGGTCTCGCCGACATCGTAATGCGGTCACCCGTCGAGGATCCCCACGGACTCGCCGCATGCGGCGAACTCGACGCGCTGGTGTCATTGCTTCACGCGTCACTCGCCGTCGCCGGCCAAAACGCCGACACCTCATTCGGCGACGTCAACGCAGCGAAACGGCAAGCTCTGATCTGTCGCCACAACGTTCACTGCGCCGCCACCGCCATCAGCAACTTGTTCTCACAGCACGTCGGTCCTCGCCCCTTCGTCACCAATATCGATGTGGCCCAGCGCCACGCTGATCTACATCTCTACCTGCGCCAACATCACGGTCGCTCTGACCTCGAAGCACTCGGGAGGTTGGTCGGCAATGACACGCATAGGTCGTGACGCGCTCACCTTCGAACGGTCCTACTTTGATGATATCTACCGCGACGACGCCGACCCATGGGCGTTCGAGACCAGCCACTATGAACAACGCAAATTTGCTCTCACCGCAGCACTGCTACCCCACCCGAAGTACAGGCGCGGAGTCGAAGCCGGGTGCGCAAACGGGGCACTAACCCGACACCTCGCTCCGTACTGCGATCAGCTTCACGCATTCGATTTCGTCGCAGCGACCGTGCAGCGAGCAACCGAACGGCTCCACCACTTCCCAGGTGTCGACGTTGCATTGGGTGAGTTCCCGTCGCACTGGCCCACCGACACCGGTGACTTAGTCGTCTGGTCAGAGGTCGCCTATTACCTCACCGCCCAAGGTCGCCGAGTCGCCGAAACCGGCCTCGACCAGTGGCTCGAACCTGGTGGGCATCTCGTCGCAGTCCACTACACCGGGACAACCAACTACCCGATGCACGGGCGAGACGTCGCAAACTGGCTCGACGCCGTGCCACACCTGCAACGTAAGGTCACCCTCACCGACCAACTCTTCGAAGCCGGCGTCTGGGAACGAGCGACCCGGGATTGACCGCCGCCGCTGAACCGCTGCTGGGGTGACTCTCTATCACCATGCGCGAACGCCAGTGCCGTGAAGCTTCCCGTCTACATCACCATGCGCGAACGCCAGTGCCGTGAAGCTTTCCGTCTACATCACCATGCGCGAACGCCAATGCCGTGAAGCTTCCCGTCTAACTGGCTCGAGCGCGATAGCTCGCAGCGATGTCGCCCAGCCACTGGGTAACCGCGCTGGCCGATCCTTGCTTCGACCATTGGTGTAGCACGCTGGTACCCAGTCGAAGAGTTTGGTCAACAAGCCGGGGCCACTGATCCGGCTGCGGCCAACGAGAGGCGGCGATTGCGGCGCCCGTAGCCGAGAGGCGGCGTGCCCGGCGGTACTGTTCGTCGTAGGGCCGGTCTTCCGCGATGCCGATCAGCGGCCGGTCAGCGGCTGCGACTTCTGCTACCAGGTTTGCGCTCGTGTTCGCGACTACTACGTCAGCGGCTCTCATCCATTTGAACGGGTCGTCGACCCATCCGGCGAACTCGACCTGACCGTCGCAAAGCGTGTCGCCGGTCGCACCGACCACCCGGATCTTCCACCCAGGCATGCTGGCGGCTAGTTCCGCGAGATGGCTGTGGTTCATGCTGTTACCACCAGACCCGACACAAATGACTATGACCTTGTCGGTGGCGCTCAGCCCGGCATGAAGCCGAGCCGCTGATTTGGAGAGCACCCGGTCCGACTCTTTGCTGTAGAGGCCTCCGTAAAACGTGCGGTCCCGTATCGATTTTGGCGTGTCGGTGTCTTCCAACTCCGCCGGGAATGGGGCCAAGAGACCGCTCGCGGTGTCGTAGCCGAGTCGGTGCGCCCGATCAGTTCGTTCCCCTGCAAGGCGCACCGCCACGGTCGGGACTCCGCACAGCCGCCCCTGTAAAAGCACTTCAACCGACATATCGACTACGAGTAGCTCAGCGTCCGGCCGGGTAAGCCACTCAACTAGGCGCCGAGTGCGCGGCTTGAGCAACTGGGTTCCAACAGGCGCCCAATGCAGCGCTCCGCGGGCGCGAGCGTCGCTCGGCGCGTCGCTGGCGTCATGGTCAGCTGGCAGCCTGATGATCTCGGTGCCTGCCGGGAACCGCCCCGAATCCACATCCAGGCTGGTCAACACAGCTGCAGGCACGCCGAGCGCCGCTATTAGCGTCTGGGCGTGGGAGAGATGTCCAGTACCGTGATGGTGGACGTAGAACCCAATCATCGCGTCTGACCCGGCTCCGCCATGGCAGAGTCGTCTTGCGGTTGTTTCACTGAAACTCCCGGTTTGGATCTACAAAGTACTCGGCTGGCCAGTCGAGAGTCTCAAGTTCACCGGCGGTGAGAACAGGGTCGGGCGCCACCGCCGTGGTCAGCTGGGTGGCGTGGGCTCTGATAGCGCGGGTGCGGCAAGCTCGGGCGGCTTCGCTGAGCGCTACCCCAACGAGCGGCTCCAAGGCGAGGTCGGCGGGAGCGCAATGGTGCCAGGCCCAGAACAACCCGAACAGCAGCTTTGCCGACACGCTGTCGGCTGCCTCGGCGGCGGCGCGTCCGCACGCCTCGTGATCGCAGTGATGGTCGCCCGTCCAGGGCGCAACGAGCAGCGTGTCCTGATCGATGAGGGCTGAAATTTCGTCGACAACTTGGGCGTGGTGCGATGCCACGTCGCCGTCAGGCAGCCCAAGCCGGCGCAGTGCGGTTGCCGGCACGCCAAGCTCCGCAAGCGCTCGGACCTGCTCTCGGCGGCGACGTTCCGCTAGTCCCTGGACCGGATATGCAGCTTCGCCGTCGGTGACGGCGACAACGACTATCTCTTGGCCCCGGGCGGCCTGCTGGTGCAGTATTGCAGCGGTCGATAGCGTTTCGTCGTCGGGGTGCGGGACTACCACCACCGTCCGCATTCTCGGCACATCGATCTTCACAACTCGGTCTAAGATCGGCCTCCACCTCGTGGTCAGCAGACCGCTCGCTTGCGGAGTCGGCCAACGCAATCGGGGTTTCAGATGCTGGCGTGAAGTCACCGGGGTAGGTACCCAACAAGTGGATCGGCGATACATCTCCCAACAAGTTGGATCAGCGGCACCCTTCGGCGGGTACTAACAGGAGTGCAGCTGACTTTATGCTCCATGTTCGTTCCTACCCGAGGCTTGGAAGGTCTCGGCTTCTCAGCGCGTACTGGTTCGATCGGTGGGTGAACGGGACGAGAGCGCCGCGCCCGACAGGACCGCTGATGGTCACCACATCATCGTGAATGGACGCAAATGGCGAGCGACAAATCCGCAGATCCCAGCGAAGCTACGGACCGAACTCATAGGTGAGCTCATGGCTGGCCGTCGTGCAGTCAAAGCAGCAAAGGGCCACGACACCGCTACTACTATCGCCCGCACTCGAGTTCACAACGCAAAGATTGCGCTCGGCGAACGCGGACAACCATGGTGGGAAGAACCGTCTGAAGAGGGGCTAGCTCAGAGGGTGGAGGCGACCATTCTGGCGCTACTCAGTGCGCGTGGCCCCGAGAAAACTATTTGTCCATCCGATGTCGCGCGCATTGTTGCATCGCCGAGTTGGCGAGCATCTCTGCCGCAGGTTCGCGCCATAGCCGAGGACCTGACTCGTGGCGGCGTCATCGTCATCACACAGCGCGGAGAACTCATCGAACACGGCGAGACGGTCAAGGGTCCAGTCCGGTACGCCATGCCTGACCCCAACACCTAACTCGTACCAGGCTGCGCAGCCAATCGGTGCAGGACCGCCGGATCGCGATGCGCCTGTCGGTAGGTGACTCGTTGTGCTTGTCGCTTAGGCCCTTGGCGCATCCCGTGAAACCGAGACCGCGTGCTGGTTGCGGGCGCCAGCGAGTAGCTCAAGAACTCGGGAGACGCCGGTGGGATGTGCGACGCGGTACCGGGCCGCGGTGATACCACTACCGACCTTGATTGTGATGTCACAAGGGTCAGCTGCGATGAATGCGTCTTCGTCGGTGATGTCGTCGCCAATCACAACGGCCCGGGCTCCGTTGTTCGACTGCTTAAGAGCGCCCAGCGCCGCTCCTTTGTCCGCGCCGCGAGCCCGGACCTCCACCACGTTGATGCCCCGGCTGCACCGCAGCTGATACGTCTGGGCTATCGGCAGCAGAAGTCGATAGACCTCGTCGACGCTCGCGGCCCTGCAATGCACCGCAAGACCTGTGGACTTCGATTCGATATGCATGCAGCCTGGTGTTGATGCCAGCCCCCGTCTCAGCGAGCGTTCGATTTCGCTGAGCGCAGCAGTGAGCGCCGGGTCAGGTAGCTGACCTGTGTCGGCGCCATGTCCCCCGATGAGTTGCACCGCCCCGGTGACCTTGAGGGTGCAGCACAGATTCGTGTAGCTACGACCCGACACCACCGCCACCGTGGTTGCCTTGGCTGCGCTCAGGGCATTCAGACTTGCCAGCGACCCAACGAGAGGATCGACGTCGTCGTAGTGCTCGACAATCGGAGCGATGACGCCGTCAAAGTCGCACATAATGATCAGTGGTGTCTCACCGAGCAGCGATGAGAGCGCTTTGCCGAGCGCAACCGACATCTCGGTCAGTCGCCCTCACTGGCCTCCAAGTGTCGCTCCCAGCAGCGCAGCTCTGCGCAGGCGCCGATGAAGGCTTCCGCGTCCTTGTTCGTGCCACTCAGTTCGTAGTACCCGGTTGCGCCGGCATCGACGCCCACAGCTTCGAACAGCGGCCGGGCTTGCTCGGTGAATGCGACAAACTTGTGATGAGCATGGGCATCGGTCACAAAGTCCCGGGCCGGGGCCATATCGGCTAGCTCGACGCCACCGTCTTGGCCGGGGATGACACCGACCGCGTCAAAGATGACCGACGGGGCCCCGTCGATCTTCTCGTCAACCTCCACGTCATCACCGTCGGAGTTCACCACCCCGAGACGGGTAGGTGCCACGAGCGAGACCGTCGCTCCGACCTTCTTCGCCGCAGCCTTGACCGACCGCAGAGTCTTTGCATCGATGCCGGTCGTTACCAGCAAGCCGATCTTTCGACCACCGAAGTCCGCAGGACCGTTACCGATAATGCTCAATGCGGCCGAAGGGTCGAGATCATGCAATGGCTCCCGGGCGGGTTTGGTGGCCTCGGGAAGATCGCTCATTCCGAGACCGTCGGCCACGTCTTGGGCCAGTCCGTTGTCGACGTTGCGTAAACCGGCGACCACTCGTGTGCGGATCGCGTGCGTGTCGACTTTGGAAAGCTCGAAGGCGATTGCATCGGCGATGTGAGTCTGCTCGATGGCGGTTTGCGAACGGTAGAACTGGCTGGCCTGGCTGTAGTGGTCGGCGAAAAGCTCAGGTCTGACTCGTCGTTTCGCGCCAGATTCCTCGCTGCGGTGCGACACGAAGCCTCGATCGGGATCCTCGCGGGGACCTGCGTCCTCGCTCCACGAGTTAGGTTCGTAGTTGACCCTCCCAACCCGAAATTCGGTCGTCATATGACCGTCTTGCTGAAAGTGTGCGACCGGGCACCGGGGTGCATTGACTGGGATGTGGGTGAAGTTGGTAGACCCGAGGCGCTTCAGCTGGGTATCGAGATAGGAGAAGTTGCGGCCCTGCAGCAGTGGGTCATTCGTAAAATCGATGCCTGGGACTACGTTCTGGGTGCAGAAGGCGACCTGTTCGGTTTCGGCGAAGAAATTGCCAACGTTCTCGTTGAGGATCATCTTGCCCAGCGGTGTCACCGGGACGTCTTCCTCAGGAATCAGTTTGGTGGGATCCAAGACGTCGAACGGGAACGCATCGGCGAAGTCCTCGTCAAAGATCTGCACGCCTAGTTCCCACTCCGGGTAGTCACCGCGATCGATGGCATTCCAAAGGTCACGGCGATGGAAGTCGGGATCGGCTCCATTGATCTTCACTGCTTCGTCCCACACCACCGACTGCAGACCCTGCATGGGCTTCCAATGGAACTTCACGAATTTGGACTCGCCGTCGCAGTTCACCATCCGGAACGTATGGACCCCGAAGCCCTCCATGAACCGGAACGACCGCGGTATACCGCGATCAGACATAGCCCACATCAGATGGTGTGTGGACTCGGGAACCAGTGACACAAAGTCCCAAAAGTTGTCGTGGGCCGACTGCGCCTGGGGGAAACCGCGGTCCGGTTCAGGCTTCACCGAGTGGATCAAGTCCGGGAACTTGATGGCGTCCTGAATGAAGAACACTGGCATGTTGTTGCCAACCAGATCCCAGTTGCCTTCCTGGGTATAGAACTTCACTGCGAATCCCCGAGTGTCGCGAGCCAGATCCGGACTGCCCGCCGAGCCCGCTACGGTCGAGAATCGCGTGAATACGTCAGTCTTCTGGCCGGCCGTGGCAAAGAGCTCTGCGCACGTCAGATCGGTCTGATTCTCGTAGTTCTCAAAGTAGCCCTTGGCTCCGTAGCCACGGGCATGCACCACCCGCTCTGGAATCCGTTCGTGATCGAAGTGAAAGATCTTCTCTCTCATCACGAAGTCCTCAAGCAGCTGAGGACCCCTGGGACCAACCGTCAGGGTGTTCTGCCCATCAGCAACGATCACCCCCTGAGCCGTCGTCATCGCCTCGTCGTCGCTCCCGGCGACCTGGTGCGTCTCACCGCCCGCTCCTCGCAGCACTTGCTGGTCTCCTATCGAGACCTCGGCGACGCCCTCACGACCCTTCGTGTCCTCGCTTTTGCCCTTCGACTTCTTCAACTTCTTAGACGCCACTGGTCCTCCAGACAGTCCCGCTTGCCGCACGGCAAGTCATGCGACTCGTCTCCATGTACCCGTATTGGATGCTGGCGATACATCAGACCAGCGGGAGCGGGCGAGGCCAACACAGGTAGGGCGTATCAGACGGCGGTTGTGACACCTACTGGTCAGCCGCTGCGGTCTTGGTTGGAGCTGCAGTAGCGCGCTGGTCAAGGCGCGTGCAGGACCCACACCGCCGTCGTCATAGCGTCGACAATAACCCGGCACGCCCCGTTGTTTGCGAATCGTGCGAATGCAGCGGCGACAACACCTACCGTGATCACGTGCCCAAGGCAACGACCCCCAAGCTGGGCCGCGCTTACCAGAAACTCTTCGCCGCCAGCACCATCTCGAACCTGGGCGATGGCATCGGGCAGATCGCCTACCCGTGGCTGGCATCGGCGGTCACCCGCAACCCGCTGCTGGTCGCACTGGTAACGGTGTTTCAACGTCTGCCGTGGCTGGTGTTCAGCCTGCCCGCCGGCGTGATCACCGACCGCTACGAACGACGCAAGCTCATGGTTGGCGCCAATATCGCTCGGGCGGTGTTGACCGCAGCTGTGGCACTGATGGTGCTGGGCCAACAAGACGTGTTGCCCGGCCCCGACGAACTCGACGATGCGTCGACCATCATCTCGACCAATGTGCTGCTCTACGTCATGGTCCTGATGGCCACCTTGTTTCTCGGCACCGCCGAGGTGCTCTACGACAACACCGCCCAGACGATCATGCCGTCGCTGGTCACCGAGAATCAGCTCGAAAAGGCCAATGGGCGCATGTGGAGCGCAGAGCAGGTCGCGAACACCGTTGCGGGCCCCGCCGCCGGTGCTGCGCTGCTCGCTTTCGCCTTTGCTGCGCCGTTCTTCGTCGACGCCATCACCTTTGCCCTCTCGGCTCTACTTATCTACCTACTCCCCCGACCTGCTGCGGTAACAAAGGAATCCACCGAACGCCAGCCATGGAAAACCGAACTGGTCGAAGGCTTCCGCTGGCTGTGGAATCACGAACTACTACGCCCCTTGGCCATCACGCTGGGCCTACTGAACGGACTGGGTACGTTGGCCGGAGCGACACTCGTGCTGTTTGCGCAAGAAGTACTGCTCACCTCGCCGGTCGAATTCGCTATCTTGTCCACGGGCGGCGCCGTCGGCGGCATCGTTGGTGGATGGACGGCATCGGCTGTCTCCGCCCGGCTGGGCTCGGGACCGTCGCTGTGGACCACGCTGGTGGTTGGAGGAGTCACTTCGATATTCATCGGCTTCACATCGTGGTGGCCGCTGGTCTGGATCATGTTCACGCTGTCGATGTACGTCGCCGTGCTGTGGAATGTGATCACCGTGTCATTGCGCCAGTCGATCATTCCGGATCATCTGCTGGGCCGGGTGAACAGCGTGTATCGCTTCTTTGCCTGGGGATCCATTCCCGTTGGCGCCTTGATCGGCGGAGGAATCATCTTGCTCGGTGAGCAATCGACCAGCCGCGAGATGGCGCTGCGCCTGCCCTGGTTCGCAAGCGGCGTCGGCCAGCTCTTGTTACTCGCCTTTGCCGTGCGCCACCTCACGACGGCGAATATCGACGGTGCTCGGGCAGCCGCTTCTTCGGCCAACGATCCGGGGTAGATACGAAACCTGGCGTGACTTCAGAAGGGTGTGTGGGCGGCGATCCAGGCGCGGTCGGCGGCGGACAAGGGTCCTCCGACAGAGCGGACCTGGTGCCCGATCAGATAGCTCATGAAGGCTTCGGCGAAGTCGCCTTCGCCCACCGAGAAGTCGTTGGGCGTGCCGGGCACCCATCGCCATGAGGCAAGGCCACGCTTGGCGTTCCAGTCGTTCATCTGGTCATTGGAGAAGTGCACGTACGACACGGCATGTCCGAGTTCATGGGCGAACGCTCCGGCCCAAGTGGTGTCCGAGCGGCTCGTGTCGTACCAAATCACGATGGTGCTCGTTGCGTACTGCGCCTCGGACACGCGACCGGGTCCTGGACCCTGACGCCAGTCGACGCGCCACCCATAGGCGTCCATCCATCGCCATGCCGAATTGGGAATCTGGTTGACGACACCGGCCGGACCATTGCGCCCAGCAGTGCTACCAGCGATCGCCGGCGCGGCTGCCGGCACGACCGTCGGGGGTGGAATTGGTGTGGGCGCCGGCGCAAGAGTCGGTACTGGCGGGGCCAAGATGGCAGGAATCGCTGCCGCGCGCGCCGGCGTCGACGACACCAGAGTGGGCGGCACCGGAGTGGACGGCACCGGAGTGGACGGCACCGGAGTGGACGGCACCGGAGTGGGCGACACCAGAGTGGGCGACACCAGAGTGGACGGCACCGGAGTGGGCGGCACCGGAGTGGACGGCACCGGGGTGGACGGCACCGGTGTGGACGGGACCGGGGTGGACGGCACCGGAGTGGACGGCACCGGGGTGGACGGCACCGGGGTGGACGGCACCGGGGTGGACGGCACCGGGGTGGGCGGCACCGGGGTGGGCGGCACGGCCGTGGACGTCGGCGGCGCGGCGGTAGCGGCGGGGGCGGCGGTAGCGGCTGCAGGAACAAGCGTTGCCACCACCGATGCAGCAACATCGGGTCCCGGAAGCGCTCGGTCGGGTGAGTCCGTGTGACCGCGAACTTCGTCGCCACCGAGCAGCGAGGCGGCCGACGCCGGATCGATGGTCGACGTTCGTGTTTCCACCGCATCCGTACTCGCCAGCATGCTTCGTGACGCCGAGCGCACGACGATCGAGTCCGCTCCGCTGCGCACACCGCTCGCGTCGGCCATGAACGCCAGGCACACCAGCACCGTCAGACCGAACAAGGCAGAGCGCCACCGCGCTTTTTTCCTTGGACGACCAGATTCGAGAGACACTTCACCCTTTCAGAAGAATAATGTCTCATCAGTTTTGGGGTCGCTACAAGCAGCGAATAGTAAAAGTGCCTCAAACTCCCATATGGGGTACGGCCATCTGATTCAAGTCGCCCATGTGGAGCCGCTCGACTGGTTATTTTGCCCTAGGACGGCGCGTTACCACACACGCATGAGCGCGCATCTGAACGCTCTATGTGTGATCGACCAGGGTCCCGGCGACCTACTCGTGCGCCTTATGCACCACCACGCAGCGCCGGCATGATCCGCTGGCCATAGGCATTCAACGTCTCGTCTTTTTGATCATGCATCAGATAGATGGCGAACTGATCGACCCCGAGCGCCTCGAGTTCCTTCAGCCTGGCCACGTGATTCTCCTCGGGGCCCAGGATGCAGAATCGGTCGATCACATCGTCGGGGACGAAGTCGACGTGGGTGCTGTTCGACTTGCCGTGTTCGGCGTAGTCATAGCCCTCGCGCTCCTTGATGTAGTCGGTGAGCGCCTTGGGAATGGCACTGCTCTCGCCGTAGCGGGCCACCAGATCCGCGACATGATTGCCGACCATGCCACCAAACCAGCGCACCTGATCTCGTTGATGTTCGATGTTGTCGCCCACATAGGCAGGCGCAGCAACACAGATGTGGAGGGCATCTGGGTCACGCCCCGCCTCCTCGGCAGCCTTGCGCACTGCGGCGATCATCCACTCGGTCAGCTGCGGGTCGGCGAGCTGCAGGATCAAGCCATCGGTTTCGGAACCGCACAGGTGCAGCGCCTTGGGCCCGTAGGCCGCCATCAACACGTCGAGCTTGCCGCCGCTCGACCAGGGGAAGTCCTGCTGGGTGCCGTTGTAGGTGACTTCTTCGCCTTCGACGAGGCCCTTGATCACCTTCATCGATTCGCTGAGTGTCGCCAACTTCGCCGGCTTCTTGCCGATCACCCGCATGGCCGAATCACCGCGGCCGATGCCGCAGATCGTGCGATTGCCGAACATGTCGTTGAGCGTGGCGAAGTGCGATGCGGTGACCGTCCAGTCACGCGTGCCGGGGTTCGTCACCATGGGACCGACGATCATGCGCTTGGTGGCCGCCAACATCTGGCTATAGATCACATACGGCTCTTGCCACAAGATGTGGCTGTCGAAGGTCCAGCCGTAGGTGAAGCCCAATTTCTCGGCCTGGACAGCCAGGTCGACGACCCGCCATGCCGGCGGATCGGTCTGAAGTACAACGCCAAATTCCATAGTGGCTCTTTCTCAGAGTGAAGGGATGGGAACGGCTGCGCTACCGCAGGAGCGAGGGACGATCCGCTCGGCGAACGGTCGAAAACGCAAGAGCTCGTCGGGGTCGGGCCAGCGCATCTGCGACCTGGTCTACCCCGAGCGCAGCGGTGAAACACGCTACTGATTGGTGGGGAAACCCAGGTCGACGACGCTGGTCGAGGGGTCGGGCCAGCGACTGGTGATGACCTTGGCCTTGGTGTAGAAGTTGACACCCTCGGGCCCGTACATCGTGGTGTCGCCGAACAACGAGTCCTTCCAACCGCCGAACGAGTGGTAACCCACGGGCACCGGAATAGGCACATTGATGCCCACCATTCCCGCATCGGCGTCTTCCTGAAAGCGTCGGGCTGCACCGCCGTCGCGGGTGAAGATGGCAGCGCCATTGCCCCACCGATTGTCTTCGATGAGCTGCACGCCTTGTTGATAGGTGTCGACTCGCACCACGCTCAGCACCGGGCCGAAGATCTCGTCTTGGTAGACCGACATGTCGGGGGTGACATCGTCGATCAGGGTCACGCCGGTGAAAAAGCCGTTGTTGTCGAAGTTGGCGTCGCGGCCGTCGACCACCACGGTCGCACCTGCCTCGGCACCCTGGCGCACGTAGTCGTTGACCCGGTCACGGGCCTCTTCGGTGATGAGCGGGCCCATTTCGCTCGCAGGGTCGGTGCCGTCGCCAATCACGAGTTTGTCCATGCGGACCTTGATCGCATCGACCAGCGGGTCCGCAACTTCGCCAACGGCGACGACCACCGAGATTGCCATGCAGCGTTCGCCGGCGGAACCATAAGCTGCGCTGACTGCGGAGTCGGCTGCCAGGTCGATGTCGGCGTCGGGCAGCACGACCATGTGGTTCTTGGCACCACCCAGAGCCTGCACTCGCTTGCCGTACTTGGAACCGGTCTCGTACACATACTGTGCAATCGGGCTCGAGCCCACGAAGCTCACCGCCTTGACATCGGGGTGTTCGAGCAAACGATCCACCGCCAGTTTGTCGCCGTGCACCACGTTGAGCACGCCAGGAGGAAAGCCGGCTTCTTGGGCGAGCTCCGCGATGAACAACGGCGCCGACGGGTCGCGTTCGCTGGGTTTGAGGACGAAGGTGTTACCCGTGGCCAATGCGTTGGGGATCATCCACAGCGGCACCATGGCGGGGAAGTTGAATGGCGTGATGCCGGCAACAACACCGAGCGGCTGGCGTACCGAGTACACGTCGACACCGTTCGAGGCGGACTCGTTGTAGCTGCCCTTCAGCAACTCGGCGATACCGCAGGCGTACTCGATGTTCTCCAGGCCACGAGCGACTTCGCCCATGGCATCGCTGGTGACCTTGCCGTGCTCGGCAGTCAGCCGGCTTGCGATCTCGGCTTGGTTCGCCTCGACCAGATTGCGGAACGAGTGCATTAGCTTGGCTCGTCGGGCCAGGCTGACATGACGCCATTCCTGGAATGCAGCCTGCGACGAAGCAACCGCCGCATCGACCTCGGCCACATCGGCCATCGCCAGCTCGGCGCTCTGGTCGCCAGTCGCCGGGTTGAACACCGGCTTGGTGACTCCCGACATGCTGGCAACGCTCACGCCGTCGATCAGATGTTCAATCATGTTTCATTCCTTTGCACGTTTCTGAACCGATTCGACGACTGTTTCGCTCGATCGGTTCAGAAAGCCCGGGGTTTCTAGATCAGGTAGCTGGAGAGGCCGCGGGGTTGGTATTTGCCGTCGCCCTTGGAGCCCAGGTATTCGCCGTTCTCGATGATGATCTTGCCTCGTGCCATGACCGTGTCGACATGACCGTTGAGCTCGAAGCCTTCGTAGGCCGAGTAGTCCATGTTCATATGGTGATTGTCGACGCTGATCGTCCAGGTGGCGTTCGGGTCATACAGCACGATGTCGGCGTCGCTGCCGGGCGCCAGGATGCCCTTCTGTGGGTACATGCCGAACATGCGAGCCGGCGTGGTTGCGCACAGCTCGACCCAGCGAGGAAGCGTGATCTCTCCTTGCACAACACCCTGATAGATCAGGTCCATGCGGTGCTCGACGCCACCGATGCCATTCGGGATCGCCCGAAAGTCGTCGAGACCGAGTTCCTTCTGATCCTTCATACAGAACGGACAATGATCGGTGCTGACCACGCTCAGGTCATTCGTGCGCAGCCCGTTCCACAAGTCGGCTTGATGATGCTCATGCTTGCTGCGCAACGGTGTGCTGCACACGTAACCGGCACCGGCGAAACCCGGGGCGCCCAGATGATCTTCGAGCGTGAGATACAGGTATTGCGGGCAGGTTTCGGCGAAGACGTTTGCGCCTTTTCCACGAGCGATCGCCACCTGTTCAAGTGCCTCGCTCGCCGATAAGTGCACGATGTAGAGGGGCGAAGCACCGACCTTGGCCAGTTGGATCGCACGATGCGTTGCTTCGCTTTCGAGCTCGGCCCGACGCACCAAACCATGATTGATCGGTGCCGTCTCGCCCCGCTCGACAGCCTGCTCGGCGAGCAGGTCGATGGCGATGCCGTTCTCGGCATGCATCATGATCATGCCGCCGTTACCCGAGCACTGCTGCATGGCGCGCAGGATCTGGGCATCGTCGCTGAGATAGACACCCGGGTAGGCCATGAAGAGCTTGAAGCTGGTGACACCCTCGTCGACCAGGATGTCCATCTCCTTCAGCGACTGATCATCGACACCGCCGATGATCATGTGGAAGCCGTAGTCGACTGCGCAGTTGCCCTCGGCCAGCGCCATCCGGTCGTCGAAGCAGCTGCGGACGTTCTCACCTGTCTGTTGTGAAGCAAAGTCCACGATGGTCGTGGTGCCACCCCAGGCAGCCGCCCGGGTGCCGGTCTCGAAATCATCGCTGGCACTCGTGCCACCGAACGGCAACTCCATGTGCGTGTGCACGTCGACGCCGCCGGGAATCACATACTTGCCGGTGGCGTCGATCACTCGCTCGGCACCACGCTCAGCCGCCTCGGCGGGACCTGACCCCGGCGACAACAGCGCAACAATGGTTTCGCCATCGACGAGCACCTCGGCAGGGTCAGCTCCAGTGGTCGAAACCACCTTGCCGTTTTTGATCAGTGTCGTTGTCATGTTTAGTCGGTCTCCTCTTCGCTCAGTGTTGCACCGCTCCGCTCGGGGCGACGTTCGTCGCACATGCTTTCACTTCAGCCAGTGCGCTCCGTCCCTCCGCGCTCATCGCTCGTCCC
>ENA-ORXT01001876-ORXT01001876.1-marine-metagenome-genome-assembly--contig:-NODE-1876-length-26702-cov-4.145878_pt1 | contig 26702 bp, 26 predicted proteins | sample MGYA00237868_ERZ511482 | MGnify/ENA metagenome assembly ERZ511482
ACTCGCCGGGATCGGCCGCACCGGTCTCCGACAGGACCGTCATCACCAACCAGCCGCCCGGCTCGAGATGCTTGACCAATGCCTCGTAGAGGTGCGGCGCTCGAAATCGTTGACAGACGATCACATCGAAGTGCCCGGCTTCGCTCGGCATGCCTGCATCGAAATCGAATGCCTCAGCAGTGACGAGATCGGTGAGCCCGGCGGCGGCCGCCGAATCAAGGAGCGAGGTCACCGCCGCTCGCGAAATGTCGAGCGCCTCGACCACGAAGCCCCGATCAGCGAGCCAGAGCGTCTGTCCACCGCGCCCGCTCGCGAGGTCCAGCGCCGAGCCGGCAGTCGGAAAGTCGGCGAGCACCGACGCTCCAGCGTGAACGAGCGCGATCGGCATCTGAGGCTGGACACGAACGTCCGGCGAGCTGGAGTAGCGGGTGTCCCAACGATGTCGATCCTCGTCGGACATCAGAACGCTCGGTGCAACGGCAGCGTGCAGCAACGAAAGCTGCCGCCGGTCTTCGGCGGTTCGGAATAGGGGAGTTCGATCACGTCGATGCCGCGGGAGCGCATCTCAGCGTTGATTCGTGTCGAGTCCTCGCGCGAGACCACGCAGTCCGGGGCGAGCGAGAGCACATTCGTTCCAAGCATCTGCTGCTCCTCCCGCGTCACCTCGATGAGGTCGTAGGTCTCGCGAAGCGTCGCTGGGACATCGCGCATCCCGTCTGGATAGATCAGCGCGTACCCATCGCCGACAGGGAGAAAGGAACAGTCCAGATGCAACACGTCCTCGCCGTCGTCGAGCCCGCTGAGGTTGATCGGCACGATCTCGAAGTCGGGCACCAACTGCATCAGCCACGCTGCGCCAGCCAAGGTCGTGCGCTGACCGATCCCGACGAACACCTTGCCGCGATCGACGATCACATCACCGCCCTCGATGACCAGGTCCTCTGGACCGAAGAGCACCTTCACGTGTTCGGGGAAGTGCTCGAAGAGGTGGGAATATCCCCGCCACTCGTGTCGTCGGCTCTGTGCTGCCATCGTCGTCACGACGAACGTGTCGCCGATCACGACGCCGATGTCGCGGGTCATCATCTGGTCGGGCAGATAGGGCAGTGGGTGCGGTTGGCGAACGTCGACGCCGCGCGCTGTCAACACGTCGATGAAACCGTTGAGCTGCGCCGTGACGTCCTCGGCGGTCGGTGCGTCGGGCCCGAAGTAGTACTGGCGTTGGGTCTCGTTGATGATCTCGGGTTCGACATCGAGGAAGTTGTCGGGGTACCCGACGATCACCGAGCGCAACGGCGCGGTTTCGGAATCGACATGAACGCGCATCATCGAGAGGCTATGGCGCTGGCTCGCGTGATTCGGGTGGCGTCCAGACGTGGACCATGGATCGCGCCACGTTCGTGCCTGTCCCCGATGTGACTGGTCAGGTGAGGCGGGCGATGGTCGCGGGGTGGAGGAGTCCGTTGCTGCTGACGGCGGTGTCGTGGAGGTGGGTCCGTTCGCCGTGACGGTCGGTGAACGTGCCGCCGGCTGCTTCGACGATCGGTTGGATCGCAGCGAGGTCGTAGGGCGCGACGCCGACGGCATCGATCGCCACGTCCATCGCACCCTCGGCGACGAGCATGTGCTGCCAGAAGTCGCCGAGCCCGCGGGACCGCCGAGCTTCCTGCTGCAGTTCGACGAGGCGGCTGGTCAGCCCAAGCTCGTCCCAACCCGAGTTGTGGGTCACGCAGATCTGGGCGTCGGGCAGCGCACCGACTGTGGAAACGGCGAGTTCTCGCTCGACGTTGCGAGCGGACATGTGCGCGCCGAGCCCGATGCCGCCCCACCACCGGAATCCGAGCGCCGGTGCCGAGACCACGCCGAGCACCGGGACGTCGTCGTGGGTCAGGGCGATCAACGACGCCCACACGGGGATGCCGCGCACGAAGCCGGATGTGCCGTCGATCGGGTCGACGACCCAGCGCCACGGTGACGTCTCGTCACCGGCGAGTCCGTGCTCCTCGCCGAACGCGCCGTGGTCGGGACGGCGAGCGACCAGCGACTCGACGATCAGGTTCTCGGTGAGCCTGTCGATCTCGGTGACCTCGGTCTGATTCGTCTTCCAATCGACGGTGAAATCGCGATCGACGAAGTGGGGCAACGTGAATGCATCAGCGGCGTCGACGACTTCGAGGGCCAGTGCCAGTTCGGCCGTGAGGTCCGCCAGAGCCTCGGTCGTCATGGCGCGCTCGCTGGGTTCTGGAAGTCGGGGGTGCGCTTCTCCTTGAGAGCAGCGAGGCCTTCGGCGGCGTCCGGGCCGAGGAAGTTGAGCATCTCGTAGGCGAGGGACGCTTCGAAGTTGGGGAGTGCCTGGCGGATCCAGTGGTTGAGCGCCCGCTTGGTCAGCCGGGTCGCATCGACCGGCCCAGCTGCCAGTTTGCGCGCGACGTCGAGCGCAGTGTCGAGCACCTCGTCGGCAGGTACCGCTTTGGAGACGAGACCGATTCGCTCGGCCTCGGCACCATCGAGAAAGTCGGCCGTGAGCAGGTAGTACTTGGCCTTGGCCATGCCACAGAGCAACGGCCAGATGGCCACGGCATGGTCGCCGGCGCCGACCCCGAGGCGGATGTGGCCGTCCGTGAGCTTGGCGGACTCGTTGATGATGCTGATGTCGGCCATCAGTGCCACGGCAAGGCCGGCGCCGACAGCGACACCGTTGATCGCCGACACGATCGGCGTGTCGCAGTCGACCATCGTGCGCACGATGTCGCCAGCCTCTTTCATCACCCGCATCGTCTGGGTGTAGTCACCGACCTGTTCGCTGATCCAGTCGAGGTCGCCGCCTGCCGAAAATGCTTTGCCGGCACCCGTGACGACGACGGCGCGCACCGACTCGTCGTCGTTGATCGTGCGGAAGACGCGAGAGAGCTGGAGGTGCATCTCAGCGTCGGTGGCGTTGTACTTGTCGGGGTCGTCGAGGGTGAAGAGGACGACGCCCTCGGTGTCGTCCGGGCACTCGAATCGCAGGCGCGTGTACTGCTCGTAGGTCGACAGATCGATGCTCGTGCTCACGTGCTCACGTTACGAGGTCCACCCGGCTCAGACGCAGGCGCCATTGTCGACGGGTTGATCGGCAATGGTCGACAGGAGCGCAGTGATCTCGGAGCCGTCGGTCGCGAAAGCGGTGCTGGCACGGCTTCGAGAGCGGGCGTAGACGATGCCGATCACGGCACCATCGGTCGACACGATCGGACCGCCGGAGTCACCGACGACGATGTTACCGGTGAACTCGAATCCGCTCCGTTGCACGCTGACGTCTCCGTAGATGTCGTCGATCGTGATGGCGAGACGCTGCGTGACGTCGACTTGGCGGGAGGTGACGCCGTCGCCGGCCGACCACCGCACCAGGGTGAGGTCCCCGAGCTGTACGTCGCCGACAGCAAGCGGCGTCGCTTCGAGCCCATCGACTGCCAGTACGGCGAGGTCGATCTCTGGGTCGAATGCAACGACTCGAGCGTCGCGCTCGACGCCGTCGATGTCGATGACCGTGAGAGATGTGGCCCCGGCAACCGTGTGAGCGACCGTGACAACGTGGCCGACAGGGCCCGCTGCCACACCGCTGCCGGAACTTGCGGACGGGCCACACCCTTCGGCCAGGACGCCGACTCCGGACATCAGCGCCGCGTCGACTGCGATCTCATCGCTGCGCTGTTCTGATGGCCCGTCGGCGCCGTCGCTGGCGCACGCTCCGCCGATGGCGAGGACGCCGACCGTCAAGGTTCCGATGAGTTTCGTGCGTCGCAAGGTGGCCAGCGATGATGTCAGCCGACGGCGACGCTCACCGAGCGGATGGTTTCGCCGTCGGGATTCTCGGCGATGACGAAGTACTCGCTCCCGGTACTGCAGTCGAGCGGCAGGTCGATGGTGCCAGCGGGAGACTCGTCGGGACTGAAGATGTTGCCGACGAAGGCAACCGAGACATCGACGGTCTCGGCGCCGATCACTTCCCAACGCAGGCGCACAGTGCCCGGATCAGCGGTGGTGCAGTCGACCTCGGTGGTTGCTTCGAGCGCGAAGAAAACCGGCGTGATGCCCGTTTGGACTCCGGGGGACTCACCAGAATCGTCGTCGATCCCAACGGTCAAGACGGGTCCGTCACCGACCACTTCGGAGTCGGCGGTCGCCGAGGTCGTCGTGACGTCGACAGCTGCGGTGGTCGTCGGACCAACAGTGGTCGTCGTATCGGAGGTGATCGTGGACGTCGTCGCAGCCACGGAGTCAGCGGTCGCGGTCGTCGCCACCTCGAGCGGTGGTGACGTCGAGAAGGTCTGGACGGGAGCTTCGGTGGGTGGCGTCGCCGCAATCGTGTCTGCTGACAGGTCGCCCGCCTCGTCGATCGCTCCACCGGAGACGTCGCCGGACGGAGTCTCAGTAGCATCTCGAGGATCGCTCGTACATGCTGCGAGCAGCACGACGGTGACCCCGAGCAGGACTCTGTGGATCACGGGGTGGCGCATGGCGACGACGCTAGTGGCCGACCCCGTCGCACCGGCGGCAGTGGCGAATACGGACAACAAGGCCAGGTCACTGTGCCGTGGTTCGCTCGTCCGTTGGTCGAGTCGGGTTCAGGCGGTGGCTGCAGCGACGACGCCGTCGACGTCGAGGCCGAACTTGGTGTGGAGATTGGTCGACTTCGGATCGTGGGGAATGAACTTCGTGGGCGTGCCGAGCACGGAGATCTCGGTCGTGGGGTCGATGCTGGTGACCTGATCAGCGATCGACATGCCGATGCCACCATCGCGGATGCCGTCCTCGATCGTGACGACACGGCGACACCGAGCCGCAGCTGCGATCATTGCCCGGTCGAGCGGAGCACAGCAGCGGGCGTCCCACACGCTGACCCGGGTACCGGATTCGGCGAGCACCTTGGCGGCCTCCTCGGCGGTCTCCAGCATCTTGCCGATCGCAATGATGCAGACGTCAGCGTCGTCGTCGTCGAGGACCAATCGGGCGTCGAACCCGCTGCCGACCTCGTGTTCACCGACCTGGCGCGCAGCGCCGCGGGCGTAGCGGATGGCGATCGGGCCGGCATCGACCAGCTCGACAGCGTCGTGCAACATCTGAGCGAGTTCCTGCGCACTCGACGGAGCGAGCACGCGCATGCCCGGAACCTTCGACATCAGTGCCATGTCATAGATGCCGTGATGGCTTGCGCCGTCGGGCCCGGTGATTCCGGCGCGATCGAGGCAGAAGATCACCGGGAGCCGGTGCAGCGCCACGTCGTACACGACCTGGTCCCATGCCCGGTTGAGAAACGTGGAGTACACAGCGACGATCGGGCGCAGGCCGCCCATTGCCATGCCGGCTGCGCCGGTGACTGCGTGCTGCTCGGCGATGCCGACGTCGAAGAACCGGTCTGGAAAACGCTCCTGGAAGGGGATCAGACCGGTCGGGCCGGGCATCGCCGCGGTGATCGCCACCAGGCGGTCGTCGGCCTCGGCTTCTTTGACGACGGCTTCGGAGAACGCCTGGGTGTAGCCGGTCGACACCGCCTTCGGAGGACCGACAGCGGGGTCGAACATCGGCGCATCGTGGAGGTGCTTCTCGCTGTCGTCCTCGGCGGGGGAGTAACCGCGGCCCTTCTGCGTCAGCATGTGGACGAGGATCGGACCTTCGGCACTCAGCTCGATCGCATTGTGGAGGGCATGCTCCATCTCTTCGATGTTGTGGCCGTCGAAAGGGCCGACGTATCGGACGCCCAGGGCCTCGAAGAACGACGGCGGCTGGAAGAACTCACGGACGCCTGCCTTGAACGCGTCCATGGCGGCGCCGGCCTGGTTGCCGACGAGCGGGAGGCTCTGGAGATACCCCTCGATGCGACGCTGACGGCGCACGTAGACCGGGTTCAATCGGATGTCGGTCAGCGCTCCGCTGAGCTTGCCGGCGACGCGATCGGTGAATGTCGGCTTGCCGCCCATGCTCGGATGACTGGCCCGCTCGTCGGCCCCCTGAGAGTTGGCCGACAGGTTGGACACGGTCGGCGCGTACGACCGGCCGTTGTCGTTGAGGATCATGATGACCCGCTTCTTGCCGTGGCCGATGTTGTTGATGGCCTCGTACGCCATGCCGCCGGTCATCGAGCCGTCGCCGATCACAGCGACGATGTGACGATGCGGATCCACACCTGCATCGCGTGCGACCGACATGCCGTACGCATACGACAGAATCGTGGAAGCGTGGCTGTTCTCGACGTAGTCGTGCTCGGACTCCTCGCGGCTCGGGTAGCCGGAGAGGCCACCGGCCTGGCGGAGTTGCTCGAACTGCTTCTGACGTCCGGTGACGATCTTGTGCACGTAGGCCTGGTGACCGGTGTCCCAAAGGATTGCATCGGTTGGTGAGTCGAAGACCCGATGCAGGGCGAGAGTCAGTTCGACTGCGCCCAGGTTCGAGCCGAGGTGGCCGGACACCGCCGACACGGCAGTGACGATGAACTCGCGGATCTCGGCAGCCAGGTCATCGAGTTCGGTGTACGACAGCTCGCGCAGGTCGGCGGGCGAGTTCACCTGTTCGAGCGTCATCGACCACGACGCTATCTGGCGTTGCCGTGACGGTCTCACCCAGCTGCTGTCGCGTGGGACGAACCTGCTCCCACTCAGCCGTGACTCGCTAGATTCATCCCGTGGCAAAACGGCGACTGAATCGAGAGATCGTCGTTGCCGAGGCTGCTCGGTTGGTCGACGAGGCGGGCCGCGACGAGCTCTCGCTGGGTGATCTGGCTGAACGGCTCGGCGTCCAGCCGTCCGCGATCTACAACCACGTCGACGGCATCGACGCTCTGCGTCACCAACTCGCCGTGCTCGCGACGCACAACCTCGCCGACGTGCTGCGGTCAGCGCTCGTTGCTCGCTCTGGTGCTGATGCAATCCGCGCTCTCGCTGGTGCTCATCGACGATTCGCGCAGGACCACGCGGGCCAGTACGCATCGACGCTCCTGCCGCCCGACGACCGCAGCGACGAGCTCGCGTCGGCCCAAGGTGCCGTCACCGACTTGTTCGTGCTGCTCATGGAGAGCGGCGGGTTGTCCGGTGACGATGCTGTGCACACGGCGCGACTCGTGCGCTCCACACTCCACGGATTCGTCTCGCTCGAGAGCATCGACGCGCTCACTCAGCCGCACGATCGCGAACTGAGTTTCGAACGTCTCGTCGACATGCTCCTTGCTCACCTGCCCGCCACGCCGTGACGAACGCTCGGTGACATCGGGATCAGCCACGCTCGTCGCTCGGTCGCCGTGACCCGGGGAGTCGGTCGATGACACGACGCCGATCTACAGTCGCACGATGAGCATTCCTGGTAACTCTCCGTTCGATCTCACCGGCCGAGTGGCGCTCGTCACCGGCGGCAACAGCGGCATCGGGCTGGGCATGGCCGAAGGACTCGCTGCGCACGGTGCCGACGTCGCGATCTGGGGGACGAACGCCGAGAAGAACGAGCGTGCCATCGACACGCTCAGCCAGTACGACGTCGAACTGCTGTCGATCGTTTGCGACGTAAGCGACGAGGACGCCGTCATCCAGTCGATGGCCGACACCGCCGAGGAGTTCGGCCGGATCGATGCGGTGTTCGTCAACGCCGGGGTGGGCGGGTCATCGTCGAGCTTCCTGGAGATGACGAGTGAGGATTGGCGGCGTGTCATGTCGGTCAACCTCGACGGGGCGTTCTACACGGCTCGCGAAGCCGCCAAGCACATGGTCGCTCGACACGAAGAGGGCGACACCGCCGGCGGCTCGATCGTCTTCACGTCGTCCGGATCCTCGGAGTTCGGTGCCGCATCTGGCCAGGCGTACGGGGCCACCAAGGCCGGCGTCAACGCCATGATGCGCGGCATCGCTGTGGCCCACGCTCGGCACGGAATCCGCTGCAACTCGATCCTGCCCGGCTGGATCGAGAGCGACATGACTGCACCGGCGATGGACAACGACACCTTCGTCAAGAAGGTCATGCCTCGAATTCCGACACGCCGATGGGGAACCCGCGACGACTTCGGTGGCATCGCGACCTACCTCGCAAGTCCAGCGAGCAGCTACCACACCGGCGACATCATCCGCATAGATGGTGGCTTCCACTCGTTCTGAGCGTCAGTGCTGGCGTCACGTCCGTGCCTGTCCCCGACGGGACTGGATGCCCGGTGTGACGTGATGAGACGGGTCGGTCAGGAGGTACGGCGGTACACGGTGACGTGTTGGGTGGAGTCGTCGGTGAACGGATCACCGGCCATCGATCCCTGTCGCTCCTCGACCTCGAATCCAGCGGCTGCGGCCATGGCATCGAGCTGTGCGACGGTTGCCCAGCGCACCGACCACGGGCGGAGTCGAACGCCACCCGCCTCGGTGAATTCGACGAACTGCCCACTGGCCTGCTGGTCCTCCGGCGTGTTGCGCGACACCGACAGAACGACGCGACCGACATCCATCGAACGAACCGACACATCCGAGCCACTCGACTGCTCGGCGTCTGGGACGAAGGCTTCGACGACAAAGTAACCCCCTGGCGTGAGTCGGGTAGCGACTGCCTGAAAGCATTGCGCCTGGGCGTCATCGCCGAGCAGGTTGAACAGCGTGTTGTAGGCAACGAGCGCAGCGTCGAACGGACCAGGCGGGAGGTCGTCGACCATGTCGCCAGCGATCGACTCGACATTGCCGCCAGGGTCACGTTCGGCGAGTTGTTCGAGCATGGCGGAACTCGAGTCGACACCGGTGACCGTCAGGCCGGCCTCGTGCATCGGCACGGCGAGACGGCCCGTGCCCACACCGAGTTCGAGCACCTTTCCAGCGACGCCTGCCAAAGCCAGCATGCGCGCAACGGTTGCATCGACATCGGTGACGTCGCCGTACCAGTCGTCGTACACATCGGCGAAGCCGTCGCCGTACGAGGTGGATTCGTAGCCGCGCATCGTGGCAGTGTCGCGCATCACCACCGAATCTGACCCACAATGTGACCAGATGTCTGACGCTGCCCGACACCCTTCGCCGACTTCGGGGCCCGATTCGAGGAACTCTGGTGGAGCTCGCTGGGAAGCACTCGACACGGCGGCCGCTGTACCGCATCGTGCGGCGAGCCGACCCGGCGCCCGCAGGACCGGTGGCGGCGACGGAGCTGGAGCGGTCGCTCGTCCACTTCGGTTGCGCAGGAGCAGGAGCCAAGTGCTTGCTGCACTCGATGCCGGTGGCTCGATGCTGCAGCGGCGCGGGCGGGATCTGCTCGTTGGCTCGTCGCTCCTGCTGCTGCCGATCGTCGCACTCAATCTCTGGGCGACGTCGCAGGCCTTCGACCGCACAGGGGCGACCACGCTGACGGCGTTCGGCGGCGATGACGTCGGTACCGGCCTCGAAGACGTCGCCGCGATGCTCGCGGTGGTGTGCGGCAGTCTTGCTGCTGCCGTGGTCGGTTGCTTCGGTGCGATCATCCTGCTCGGCGAGCGGTTGGGACGGCCGGTCGATCTGCGTTCAGCACTCGCCGGCACGATGAGGCAGTTGCCGACCGTGCTCGTGGCCTGGGCGGTCGGGCACTTCTGGCTGCCCTTCGTGGCGACGTGGTCGTTGTCCGGAACATCGAGCGATTCCAGTGGACGATTGTTCTTCGCGGTGATCGTGGCGACGTCCTTCGCCACGGCGACGTTGCTCGTCGTCCCCGTGATCGTCGGTGAGCGACTGGGTCCCCTCGCAGCGCTCCGTCGTTCGTGGCGGTTAATGCGGTCACGCACGTCGTCAGCGCTCGGATTCGTCTGCACGTCGTTCTGTGTCGGCGCGCTGCTTCTCGCCGGGATCACCGGGCTGCCATCCCTGGCGGAGGTCTTTGGGTTCATCACATTCGGCGACTACCGCTGGCTCGCCCAGGGCGTGATGAGCCAGCTCGGAGTGATCGTCGTCGTCCCACTGACAGGGTTGGCCACCGCACACCTCTACCTACTGTTCCGCGTCGACGCGGAGGGGCTGGACATCGCACTCGATGCCGACGCCGCCTTCGGGCCGTCGGTGTACCGAGAGCAGAGTCAGTGATCGGCATCGTCGGCGATGCGCTGCAGTACGCCCGAATGTCGTTTTCGCTTGTGTCGTACGCGCCGCGGTCGTACTCGCCTGGGTCGTACGCTGCCGGGTCATTTCCGTCAGGAGCGGCGACGGCGCTCGGTCGCCCGGCGTCGGCCGATGACCCGCTCGGCCCGGTCGACCAGCAGCCGGACGTCGCACGCGACCTGGCCTGTGACCTCACTGCAGCCGACAGGTTGTGTTCGCCACCCGAACCCGAGCCACGTGACCCCGATGATTTCGATTTCGATCCACCGGGCGAGATCGGTGCCGGTGCGGGCTTCGGAGGCGTGGGCACCCTGCTGGTGATCGTCCTCGTCATCGCACTGATGGTGGCGGTCGGTTGGGTCGTGCTGTCGATGGTGCGCAACCGCACGCCGATCGATGACACCGACGCCGACGACCTCGACGAGGATCTCGAAGATGTCGCCGAGGAACGCATCGTCGACGAAGACCGGCCGCCAGATCGCTGGCGACGTGCCGCTGGTGAACACCGCGCAGCAGGGCGCTTCCGTGAGGCGGTGCGTTGTGAGTACCGGGCCCTCGTCGGAGATCTGGCGCGCGCCGGACACGTCGACGAGATCCCTGGCCGTACATCGGGGGAGGAGCGCGCCCAGGTGCGTGCTCTGGCGCCTGGTGTCGCGCCGTCGTTCGACGTCGCCGCAGACATCTTCGACGCAGCATGGTTCGACGATGCCGCGGTCACCAGAGATCGCGACGAACGCTTCGTCGCGGCGGCGACACTGGTGCTCGACGACGTACTCGCTGGCGCTGCGCTGAAACGGGCTCGGCGATGAGTCGGCAAGCAGCCAGCGGGAACAGCGTGGGCGCGGGCAAAGGTGTCCTGGCGGCGCTCGTCGTGATCGGCACGGCGTTGGCGCTGCTCCTGATCGTTCGAGCACGTCCTGCGCCGGACCCGTTCGACCCGAGGTCGAGCGCAGCCAGCGGGGTGACAGCACTCGTCGTCGTGCTGGAGCGGACCGGTGCCGACGTCACGATCACGCGGACGGCGCCGGAGCCGGACACGGAGACGCGGCTGCTGATTCTCGATGACCGTCTCGACGACATCCAGCGATCGGCGACGCTTGACTTCGTGGAGAGCGGCGGCCTCGCTGTCGTGGCCGACCCGGCGAGCACGTTGCACGGCGGCCCGCAGCTCGACGGCGGCAGCGTGGAGGTCGTGGGGCGCAATCTGCCCGAGGTCCGCCTCGACGTTGAGCGCGAGATCAACGTGGCGCTGGACATCTGCAACGTGGTCGCTCTCGACCAGCTGCGCGGGTTGTATGTCCCCGATGGTCTGCTCTTCCCGGTCGGTCCCGACGAGCCGCAGTGCTTCGCCGACGGCGGACAGTCGTTCGTCATCGTTCGCCAGATCGGACGGGGCACGGTCGTCGGCCTCGGTGACAACGAGGTGCTCGTCAACCAGAACCTTCGGCGTGCCGACAACGCCGGGCTTGCTGCTGCGTTGCTCGCACCGCGAGACGGCTCCAGCGTCACGATCCTGTTGGGCACCGGCACGGCGACGTCGATCGCCGACGTCGGCGAAGGCGACGAGACGCTCATCGATCTCGTGCCGACGTGGTTCTGGATGATCTTGCTGCTCGCCGCGCTCGGGTTCGTCGTCTTCGCGGTGTCGCGGAGCGTGCGCGTCGGTGCTGTGCTCGACGAGCCCCTCGCCACGCCGATCGCCGGCAGCGAACTGGTCGCAGCGACTGGCAACCTCATGCAGCGTGCCAAGCACACGTCGCGGGCCGGATGGCTCATGCAGAACCGTCTCCACCGCGACCTGTGTGGCGAGTTGCACGTCGACCTCGCCGCACCGCTCACCGAACTCGATGCGGCCGTTGCGGCCCGCACCGATGTGGCGGCCGGAGCGACCGAACAACTGCTGCGTCACACCGTGACCGATGATTCACAACTGCTCGCACTGTCGGGCCAGATCGACCGCATCCGAAAGGACGTCTTCACATGACGAACGAACACACTCCCGTGCCGATCCAACCCGTCGGCGGATTCCCCGCACCGGCAGGTGCCGCACCGCCACCCCCGGCAACGAAGGGTATGCCCGGAGCGACCACGACATCGGAAGCCCGTGACGCAGTGCTCGCCGTGCGTGACGAGGTCGGCAAAGTCATCGTTGGGCAGCAGGGGGTGTTGAGCGGCGTCATCTCTGCGCTGCTCGTGAACGGCCACGTGCTGCTCGAGGGTGTCCCCGGGGTCGCGAAGACGCTGCTCGCCAAGAGCCTCGCTGCGGCGTTCGACATGCAGTTCTCGAGAGTCCAGTTCACGCCAGATCTGATGCCGTCCGACGTTGTCGGCATGACGGTGCTGGACCAGGCACCGGGTCAGGCGCCGACCTTCCGTTTCCGCGAGGGACCGGTGTTCACGAACCTGCTGTTGGCCGACGAAATCAACCGCACGCCCCCGAAGACGCAGGCAGCACTGCTCGAAGCCATGGAGGAGCGTCAGGTCTCGATCGAGGGTCAGAGCCGTGCGCTCCCCAACCCCTTCCTAGTCATCGCCACACAGAACCCGATTGAGTACGAGGGCACCTTCCCGCTGCCCGAAGCGCAGCTCGACCGATTTCTGTTCAAGCTGGTCGTCGGCTACCCGACCGAGGATCAGGAGGGTGAGATGCTCGCTCGGCATCACGCCGGAATCAACCCGCACGCGACCCGTGATCTGATCCGCCCGGTCGCCAACGCCGGTCACCTGCGCGCTGCTCGCGCCGAGATCGATCAGATCACCGTGGAGCCAGCAGTGCTGCGCTACATCGTGTCGCTGTGCCGGGCCACACGCGAATCGCCGGCGCTGCAGTTGGGCGTCTCGCCGCGCGGCGCGACCTGGTTGTTGCACGCCAGCAAGGCGTGGGCTTGGTTGTCCGGTCGTGGTTTCGTGACACCGGACGAGGTGAAGTCCGTTGCCAAGCCGTGCCTGCGACACCGGGTACTCGTGCGGCCCGAACTCGAGCTCGAGGGAACTGCAGCCGACACAGTGATCGACGGTTTGCTCGCCGCCGTGCCGACGCCGCGCTGAGCGACACCGACCTGAACGACACCGACCTGAACGACACCGAGCTGAGCGACACCGACCTCATGGCCCGACCGACTGACCACCGCGTGACGCGCAGCCGACCCGTCCCGACGGGCAGGCTCGCTCTGATTGTCGCGCTGCCGGCGGTTCCGTTGGTCATCGTGCGGTCCGATGCATGGTGGCTCGTCGGCGTGCTGCTGGTCGTCGTTGCGGCGCTCGCCGTTGCCGACCTGGTCGCCGCGGTGTCGCCCGCCTTGATCGATGTCGAGCGCGAGTTTCCGTCGACACTCACTGTCGGCGAGGAAGCCGAGATCACCTGGCGCATCACGAATCTGGCTGACCGCGCCACGGCGGTGACCGTCGGTGACGCGATCTGGCCGAGCTTCGACGCCACCCGGCGTAGTGCGACGATGCACCTCGAATCTCGCCGCCGTCACCGCTTCGGTGCGCGCATCGAGCCGAGTCGACGGGGACGATTCCCGTTCGGGAACATCGCTGTCCGTACTGCTGGTCCACTCGGCCTGATGGTGCGCCAAGCCAACCATCACGTGCCGGGATCGATTGCTGTCATGCCCGCCTACCCGTCACGCGAGCTCATGTCGACCCGCTTGCGCATCCCGCTCGAGACAGGCATCCGCAGTGTGCGCAGCAGGGGAAACGGGACCGAGTTCGAGCAACTGCGCGAGTACCGGCAGGGTGATGATTTCCGCCGAGTCGACTGGGCTGCGACAGCGCGGAGCCAGCACGTCGTGGTGCGTGACTACCGAGCCGAACGCAACCAGTACGTGATCGCGTTACTCGACAACGGTCGCAGCATGGCCGGCACCGTCGGCGACACACCACGCGTCGAGCACGCGATGGATGCAGTGCTCGGTCTCACTCAGGTGGCCGGACACCTCGGCGACAACGTCGGGCTACTCACCTTCGACAGCCAGGTGCGCAGCATCGTGCCGGCACGTAACTCCAAGGCTCAGTTCGCCAAGGTCGCCGAGGCGATGTACCTGCTCGACCCGGCTCTCGACGAGAGTGCCTACGCAACGGCGTTCACGAATGCCGCTGCCAGGTTCCGTCGACGCTCGCTGTTCGTCGTCTTCACCGAACTCGTCGACACCGTCATCGTCGATGCGATGCTCCCGGCGCTGGCTTCGCTGACGCGAACGCACCTCGTCCTCGTGGCGGCAGTGCGCGACCCGGACGTCGCAGCGTGGGCGGCGCAGTCGGGTCACGAAGCGGCGTCGGACGCGTACCGCACCGCTGCAGCGGTCGCTGCGCTCGATGCCCGCGAGCGCACGGCGGCTCGGTTGCGTTCCGCCGGTGCCATCGTGATCGACGCAAGGCCCGGCCAACTCGCCACCGATGTCGTCGACCAGTACCTCGAACTCAAATCCGCCGGCCGCCTCTGAACTTCAGCGGGAGGATCGTTCGTGGGTTCGGGCTTCTTCGTCGATCAGCGCCGCACGGCGGCCGTTCAGAACGGGCCAGGCCCAGAACGACACGAAAGCCAGCACACCGATACCAATGCGCAGCGATGTGGGCCACGGGCGGCCGGTCACGAAGCCCTCGATCAAGCCAGCGATGAACATGGCCAGCACCAGGCCGATCACGACGTTGCCGATGTAGCGACCATCATCGGTCAACGCTCGCCAACGAGTTCGGTTGCCGGGTGAGATCACCGTCCAGCCCAGTCGGAGCCCGGCGGCACCGGCGACGATGACCGCTGAGATCTCGAGCAGACCGTGGGGAAGAATCAGACCCCAGAAGCGCTCCCACTCCCCGACGTGGGTGAACAGCCCTCCGGCCGTGCCGACGTTGGCGCCGTTGTAGACGAGGATCATTGCCGTGAACACGCACAGCAGGATGCCGGCAGCAAACGCCAGGATCGCCACACGGACGTTGTTGAGAAATACCTGGCTCGCAAAGTTCTGCGCCGGCTGGCTCGAGTAGTAGTCCTCGAAGTCGCGTTCGATGTAGGAGGCTCTGATCGCCGGGTCAGCGGTCAGGTCGAATGCGTCGGGTGAGACCCCGACCCAGACGGTCAAGATGATCCACGGAACGAGTGTCAACGCCGCAGAGACGGCGATGAACCAGCGGATCGACCAGATCGCAGCGGGGAACGACACCGTGAAGAAACGCGCGACTCCACGGCCGGGCTCGGTGGTGCGAGTGCTGTACAGCACGGAGTGAGCTTCTGCAACGAGGAAGGTGAGGCGACCGATCAGCGCGTCGTCACCTTGGTACGCGAGACGGGCGTGGGCGAGTTGGCTTCCTGCTCGCTGATACAGCCCGACCAGTTCGTCGAGTTCGTCCGGCCCGATCTGGCTCAGCTTGCGCGCCTGGGTCGTCAACTGCTCGAGGCGCTGCCACTGGAATTGGTTCGTTGCAACGAACGCGTCGATGTCCATCTTCGGTCTACGGTAGTGGGCGCATGTTCACCGTGTCCGGAGCTTCGCCGACAGGAGCCGAAACCGCCTTGCGGGCAGCAACCGGGCAGGGCGGAATCGTGACGCCTGAAGCGGTCGTCTTGGATCTCGAGACTGCTGGCTTCGCGTCGAGGGCCGCAGCCGCTGCGATCGATCTCGCGGCGCAGCTGGTGATCCTCTTCGTCGTGCTCATCGTCGTCGGGTTGGTCGTCGCGAACGGTGTGAGCGAGTCGACGGGCCGGACACTGTTGGCTTTCGTCGTGTTCGGCATCATCTTCGGCTACCCGATCCTGTTCGAGACGCTGTGGCGCGGCCGGACCCCGGGCAAGGCTGCCCTTCGGCTCCGAGCGGTCACGGTCGACGGCGCACCGATTCACCTGCGCGAGGCAGCGCTGCGGGCGATGGGGGGCATCGTCGACCGACTCCTGCCGCCCGGGGGCATCACCGGTGTGCTCTTCGTGATCGGGTCGTCGCGACATCAACGCGTCGGCGACCTGGTCGCCGGCACGATCGTGATTCGCGACCCCCGGCAGTACGTCCCCGCGCCGGCGCTCTGGTTCTCGGCTCCGTGGGGGCTCGAGGAGTACGCCGACGGTATTGATCCGTCACCGATCACGACCGAGCAGTACTCGGTGATCCGATCGTTCCTGACACGCGTCGACACCCTCTCGCCAGCAGCGCGCCACACGCTTGCAACCGACCTCGCAGCGCGACTTGCCCTCGTCGTCGACTTCCCGCGCCATGGGCAGATCGCCCCGGAGGCCTACCTGCTGTGTGTGATCTCGCGCTACCAGCGCAGTGTGGGTCCCGCAAGCCCGCTGTACTCGTCCAGCTGACGCTGGCTCTGGCTCTGGCTCTGGCTCTGGCTCTGGCTCTGGCTCTGGGTCTGGGTCGATCGTCGGCTACCGAGCGCTGCCGGGTGTGCCCTTCTTCGGGATGGAGAGGCGGCGCGGGCTCTGGCGATACTCCCGGGGGAGGGGCAGGATGCTGGTCCGATCGGTGTCGAGCGACGGGTCGTCGGCGGCGAGGGAATCCTCCTGGTCGAAGCGGTCCTCGCCGAAGATGATGTCGCAGATCCGACGGTAGGTCTGGTCCGGCGACGGAACCCAGTCGATCTGTCGGAGCGCCTGATCTTGCCCTGCTGACTCCAAGGTGAATGCCCCGTAGCCGAACAGGCGCCCCGGGATCGATCGGCCGTAGCTGAGGTCGGTGACCTTGCCCAATGGCATCATCGCGACCTTCTGTGTCAGCAACCCGTAGGTCAACAACAGTCGCGTGTCGGTAGCGCAGAACCATTCGGTTCGCCACTCGAGGAACTTCCAGACCAGTCGACCAATGAGGGCGATCCACAGCCACCAGAGTGCTCCGACCACGGGGCTCGTTGTACTGTCGAGTCCGGACACGATGCCGAGTACGACGGCCAGGCCGATCACGACGGTGACGACCGGTTCGGCCAGCCGGGCCCAGTGTTGCCTCGTCGCCACCTCGACCTGCTCGCCACGCAGGAGATACCGGACGAGGATGCGGCTACTGACCTTGACGCCGGACTCGGCAACCTGTGCTGAGCCGAGCATGGCTATTCGCTGACGAGTGCTTCGAAGAATCTTCCGATGTTGCGGAACCCGCCAGCGATGATGTCCCACACCGCCACCACGATGTCAGCAGCGCGTTCGGGACTCGTGATGACGGCGTAGACGGCGAAGCCGAACAGGAGCCAGATCAGCGTCCGTTTGATTTGAGGAGGCATCAGCGGTTCCCTTGGGTCGTTTGGCGCATCGCAGAACGATCGATCATGGCGGTAAAGCTAGTCACGGCGACAAATCAAGCGGTCGATGGTCCGTTGGCGAGGTGGCCGAAGATTTACTTGCCGTATTGGAAAGCCAGGCGTACTCTTTCCAATATGACAAGTGAAAACACCAATAGCCCCCGATCCGATCGGATCGCCCAGAGCAGCGAAAGGAACGGTGTGGCGCTCGACGAGCTGCGTCGAGCCGAGATCATCGTCCACACCCGCTACCCGGACCCGGGGCCGGCCTACCCGATCGGGATGGGTCTGTTCGCCGGTCTCTACCCGGCAGCGTTCGCACTCCCGGGGGCGGCGATGATCGCTGCGTTCGTGGTGATCGGCGCCGTGGCAACGGTGCTCATCCGCATCTACGTCAACCGTCGTGGCGCCGTACCCGACGCCCGCAAGGCGCCCAGCCGCTTGCGACGCGAGATGGTGATCGTGGTCGTTGCCTACCTGGCCATCACCGCAACGGCAATGATCCTCTGGGCCACGACGTCGTGGTTGATCACATCGCTCGCCGCCGCCGGCGCCACGTACGTCGCCACCGAGATCTACGCTCGCCGGTTCGCCCGGGCTGCCAGGATGGTCGAGTCCGAAGCCGGTATCGAACCGCTCGTGGCCGCATGAGTCTCGACGCAGTCGACCCGCTCCTCGCTGCACCCAAACGACTGGCGGCGCTCGGTGTGCTCGCCAACAGCTCCGACACCGAGTTCGCGTTCCTGCGAGACCACCTCGACCTCAGTGACTCCGACCTCTCCAAGCAGATGTCGGCGATGGTCGAGGCGGACTACGCCACGGTTCGCAAGACCGGACGCGGTCGCCACCGCCGGACCTGGTTCCGGATCACGAAAGCAGGACGGCACGCACTGACCGACCATGTTGCGGCGCTCAATGCGCTGGTCGATCTCGCCCCGTCGGCGCCGGACCTCGTCGGCGAGACCTGAGTCCGACGCCCGGCGGCAACGGCAGGTCGCTGTTGCTCGACTGATGTGGGCGTATCGGGGCGTATCGGTGCAGATCGGGGCGTCGGGAGTCCGCCGATAGCCTGGAATGCATGGTGACCTACCTCGACCACGCAGCGTCTGCGCCCATGCGCGACGAGGCCATCGAGGCCATGCTTCCCTACCTCCGTGAGCAGTACGCCAACCCGTCGGGCTCGCACCGTTTCGCTCGTCAGGCGCGCCGGGCCGTCGACGAATCACGAGATCGAGTCGCTGCCGTACTCGGCTGCCGGCCCAACGATGTCGTCTTCACCGGCTGCGGCACGGAGAGCGACAACATGGCGATCACCGGGGCCATCCAGCGCCACGGCGGGGTGGCGGTCTGCCCTGGCGCCGAGCACCACGCCGTGCTCGAAGTCGTCGAGCACCACGGCGGCGCAGTCGTCGGCGTCGATGCAGCCGGCCGCGTCGACCTCGATGATCTCGCAGACCAGCTCGACTCGATCAACGCTGCGGGCCGCACGGTGTCGATCGTCAGCGTGATGGCGGTGAACAACGAGGTCGGCTCGGTCAACGACCTCGCAGCCGTACGCCGAGTCGTCCGTCGGCACGCACCGGATGCTCTCCTGCACACCGATGCGGTGCAGGCAGCCAATTGGATCGACCTGCGCGAGGTCACGCCCCATGTCGATCTGCTCTCGTTGAGCGCCCACAAGTTCGGTGGCCCCAAGGGCGTCGGCGTACTCGTCGAAAACGGCGGGCCGCGCATCGACCCGCTGATCATCGGCGGCGGACAGGAACGCGAGCGCCGCAGCGGGACCCACAACACCGCCGGCATCGTCGCCGCCGCAGTTGCGCTGGACCTGACCGACGCCGAGCGTCCCGGCGAGAACGTGCGTCTGGCAGCGCTGCGCGACCAACTGGTCGACGGCCTGCGGGCCACGCTCGACGGGGTCCACGAGACCTTGGCGCGTACCGACAAGGTCGCCGGTTCAGCCCACGTGTGCATCGAGGGCATCGAGAGCGAGTCGCTCCTCTACCTGCTCGACGAAGCCGACGTGTGTGCGTCCGCGGCCTCGGCCTGTGCAAGTGGCGCAATGGAGCCGTCACACGTCCTCGCCGCGATGGGTGTCGCTCGAGAGCGTGCCCTGGGGTCGCTGCGGATGACGCTCGGACACACGTCGACGCCCGCCGAGGTCGAGCGCGGCATCGAAGTGGTCACCGCAGCGGTGACCCGGCTCCGGGATCACGCTGTTCGGACAGGTGTCCTCGCCGGGCAGGTCTCGTCATGAAGGTCTCGTCATGAAGGTCTCGTCATGAAGGTGATGTGCGCGATGAGCGGTGGTGTCGACTCGTCGGTTGCCGCGCTGCTGTTGCTCGAAGCCGGCCACGAGGTCGTCGGCGTCACCATGAAGCTGTGGGGAGGCGACAGCGACACCGGCTGCTGCTCGGTCAGCGATGTCGATGATGCCCGGCGCGTCGCCCAACAGCTCGGCATCGACCATCTGGTCTTCAACTTCGGTGACGACTTCGACACCCACGTCGTCGACCCGTACGTCGCTGCTCACGCAGCAGGTGTGACGCCGAATCCGTGCATCGAATGCAACCGGACCGTCAAGTTCGCTCGCCTCGCCGAGCGCGCCGACCAGCTCGGCTTCGACGCGGTCGCCACCGGTCACCACGCGAACATCGGGCATGCCGACGACGGCACACTGACGTTGTTGCGCGGCGACGACCCGGCCAAGGACCAGAGCTACGTGGTCCACATGCTCGATCAGACGCAGCTGGCACGGACGATGTTCCCGGTCGGAGGCATGCACAAGTCGAAGGTCCGTGAGCTCGCTGCGCAGATCGATCTACGCACCGCCGACAAACCTGACAGCCAGGACGTCTGTTTCATCACCTCCACCGGTGGGCGGACCTCGTTCCTCGGTGACCGCATCGCGTTCAACCGTGCCGATGTCGTCGACCTCGACGGGACCCGCCTCGGTGCGGTCGAATCCGTCGAGATGGTCACGATCGGTCAACGCAAGGGCATTGGTCTGCCCGGTGGCGGGCCCAAGCGATACGTCGTCGACGTCGACACCAAGGCGCGGGTGGTCACCGTCGGCGCCGACAGCGATCTGCTGCGTGTCGACCTCGTCGTGCACTCCATGGCGTGGGTCGACGGTGCCGTGTCGGGCGATGTGCTCGTCCAGGCCAGTGCCCACGGGGCGACGCAACGTGCAGTGATCGAAGCAGTCGATGGCCGCCCGGGCGCAGTCTCGGTCATCTGGGCCGAGCCGCAACGACGGATCGCACCTGGCCAGAGCGTCGTGTTCTACGACCTCACCGATCGTCGCGTGCTTGGCGGCGGCATCGCGGACTGAGATCTCTCGTCAGGAAACCGGGATGCCTCGGGCGGCGGCGCTGCGGAGCGCTTCGCCGGGGCGGCTCGGGCTGATCAGGAAGCCGGTCATGTGGATCGCTCGGCCATTGGGCTCTTTGGGCGTGAACGCGAACACGGTCGTCACGGTCTCGGATGCTCGGACCTCGATCGCGTAGCCGCTCGCCGGGCCGGTCAGATCGGCTGCCTCGGTGTCGGCCGGTGCAAGCCGCAGGCCGAGGAGTTGGTCGCTGCGAACCATCACCGTGTCGGCGAGCACGACCGGGTCGTGGACGACGAGCCCCGCCGGAACGAGCACGAGCCAGCGCCGCGAGAACCGGTGCCAACGCGGTGCCAACAGTACGATGCCGGCGAAGCCGATCGAGGTCAAGATGCCACCGAGCACACGGCTTTGTGCAGCGAGCAGGAGGGGCCCGAGCACGATCGTCGGTGCCCACAGCACCCAGGTGACGATTGCAGCGGAACCAGCAGCGAGCGGGAACCGCAGCGGAAGTCGTTCCTCGTCGCCGTATGACGATGCCTGGACGAACTGACGGCCGAGCGCTGCGGTGAAGGTGGCAGCGCAGGCGACCACAGCCGGGAGGACGAGTTGTGCCAGATCGGCGGCGGGAATTCCGGCGGCGGCCACGACGATCGACACCACCAGCGACAGGGGAGCGAGGAGGCGTGCAGCGGTGAGTGATCTGACCGCTGGAATCGCCAGGGCGGCCATCACCAGGCCCCACGCCGACCAGCTGCCGACTCCTGCGACCCAGCGCACTGCGGTGCTTCGGCCGTCGGCGGCGGCATCGACGGCTGTGCCACCCAGGACCGCGACGAGCAACCAGGCGAGCCGGGCAACCCACACCGGCAGCGACGACAAGACCCTTGATCGAGTGGTATTCGAAGTCGATCCGGATGTCACGATCACCATGCTGCCGTGATTTCCCACGATCACCTCGCTCTCGGGACCACTCTTGGATTCGGTTGTGTGGGACGCCCCGTGAAACGATGGAGATGTGACGACAACGGAGAGCAGGTTCGCCAATGGGGCGGCCACGAATGTGGGGGCATTGCCGCACCGTGACGCAGCGGCAGCGGCGGCCTTCGCGATCGGTGAGTTCGACATCGCCAGCATCCCCTCGCTGCCCAACGTCGCCGACATCACCGTCCAGGCACTGGCCACGAGCGAACTCGACGACTCATCGTTCGACGGGCTTCACGCCTTCTTGACCCTCGGTCGGCTGGTCAACCTGGACGGCTCGCCGGTCACGTGGCATCTACCCGGCCCGCTCACCGTCGGCGTGGCACTGTGCGCCGAGGGGATCGAGCCCGCAGAGGCGTTCGCGCTGGCCGGAAAGACTGTGCGATCCAAGCTGATCGAGGTCGCTGCCGAGATCGCCAGGGTGCTGCCGAGCTCGCCACAACTGGCGATGATCGACGAACCGGCGCTCGCTGACCTGATGGCGCCCGACTTCCCCATCCCGCCGGACCATGCGATCGATGTGATGTCGAGCGCCATGGCTTCGCTCCCTCACGAGATCACCACCGGCATCCACTGCTCGTCTCGCTGCGACATCGCGACGATGTTGGCTGCGGGGCCGGCAGTGATCTCGGTGCCGGTCGCCGACGACCTCGCCGACTGGGCCGGTTACATCGATCGTTTCCTGCGTGACGGCGGCGTCGTGGCATGGGGCATCGTGCCGGCCGCAGGTCCGGTGGGCGCCGCCGCCGAGCGCTACTGGCGCCAGCTCAGTGACGTCTGGTGTGAGCTGGTCCGTCGCGGCTGCGATCCGGTGGCCCTGCGCCGCCAGAGCATGGTCACGCCGGGCGGCAACCTCGACGCCTACGCGGTATCGGTCGCCCGGCGCCTCGCACGGCTCAGTGCTGATGTCGCCAAGCGCGTCCGCGACCAGGCCAACGCCACCCGGTTCGCCCTCGGCGCCTGACCGTCGAGGAGTTCGGCGGTCTGCGCCGAATAAACTTGCCGTCGATGCCCACCGGTGACGTCGTGCCCACAACAGAATCGTCCGAACAGAGCGCCACGCCGCAGCCAGCACAGAGCGCTGCTGCTGCTGCCGCTGATCGTGTCGAGGTGCTCCGTGCCCAGGTCGCGCACCACAACGAGCGCTACCACACCCTCGACGACCCCGAGATCAGCGATGCCGACTACGACGACCTGGTCCGGGAGCTGAGGTCGATCGAAGCCGAACATCCCGACCTCGTCACAGACACCTCGCCCACGGCACAGGTCGGCGGGGCCGCGAGCGCGACCTTTGATCCCGTCGTGCACAGCGTCCCGATGATGAGTCTGGACAATGCAATGAATCGGGACGAGTTGGTCGCCTGGGCCGATCGCGTCGTCAAAGGGCTCGACGGTCAGACTCCGACCTTCGTCTGCGAACTCAAATTCGACGGCCTCGCCATGAGCATCCGCTACGAGAACGGCAGCTTCGTCCGAGCCGCCACGCGCGGCGATGGCAAGGTCGGCGAGGACGTCACGGCGAACGTTGCGACGATTGCCGACGTTCCCCACGAGCTCGCCATTCCGAAAGCGGGAGCGGTGCCCCCGGTCGTCGAGGTGCGTGGTGAGGTCTACATGCGAACGTCATCGTTCGAGCGCCTCAACGAGCGCGCGATGGCTGCGGGTGACAAGCCCTTCGTGAACCCACGCAACTCTGCTGCGGGCAGTCTTCGTCAGAAGGACCCGGCCAAGACCGCCGAACGTGACCTGTCGTTCTGGGCGTATCAGCTCGGCGAAGTCGATGACGGGCCGACGTTCTCCAGCCATGCCGCCACGCTCGCCTGGGTGGGCGAACTCGGCTTCCCGGTCAACGAACACGTCCAGCGTTTCGACGAGATCGATGCCGTTGCCGGCCACTGCCTGCACTGGCAAGACCAGCGCCACGCCCTCGACTACGAGATCGACGGTGTGGTGATCAAGGTCGACGACCCGGCGCAGCAGGATCTGCTCGGCTTCACCTCCCGTGCGCCGCGTTGGGCGATTGCCTACAAGTTCCCGCCGGAACAACGCACCACGACGCTGCTCGACATCCAGGTGTCGGTCGGACGAACCGGTCGGGCGACGCCGTTCGCCGTGCTCGACCCCGTGTTCGTCGGTGGCTCGACCGTCGCCATGGCGACGTTGCACAACCGCGAGCAGGTCTCCGTCAAGGACGTCCGTCCGGGCGACACGGTGATCGTTCGCAAGGCCGGCGACGTGATCCCCGAAGTCGTCGGGCCCGCTCCTGGAAACGAGCGACCGAAGGCGAGCACGGCCTGGGAGTTCCCGGTCGACTGTCCGAGCTGCGACGTGCCGCTGATCCTCCCCGAGGGTCAGGCCGACACGCGCTGTTTCAACCCGGTGTGTCCGGCGAAGCAAGTCGCGAAGATCGCCTACTTCGCCTCGCGCGGCGGCATGGACATCGAGGGGCTCGGCGAGCAGATGATCGAGAAGCTGATCGACGCCGGTCTGATCGTCGACGCCGCTGATCTCTATGGTCTGACCATCGAGCAGTTGACGGCACTGGATCGAATCGGCGAGACGAGCGCAACCAATCTCGTCGAGTCGATCCAGTCGTCCAAGGACCGGCCGCTCGACAGGTTCCTCCGATCGCTCGGCGTTCGCCACTTCGGCCCGGCTGCGTCGCAAGCCCTCGCTGCCAGGTTCCACACGCTCGACGCCATCGTGGGCAAGACGACCGAAGAATTGGCCGCTGTCGACGGTGTCGGCGGGGTGATCGCCTCCACGGTCACCGACTGGTTCGGACTCCTCGCCAATCACGAGCTGATCGAGCGCTTTCGTGCCGCCGGCGTCAACTTCGGTGATCCCGACGACGCTCTGCGAGCTGCGCAAGCAAGGGCGCTGATTCCCCAGACATTGGAGGGCAAGGCCGTGGTCGTCACCGGCACGGTCCCGGGCTACAACCGTGAGCAGGCCGCCCTTGCCATCACATCACGCGGCGGCAAGAGTCCGGGCAGTGTCAGCAAGAAGACCCTGGCGCTCGTTGTCGGCGAGAACGCAGGTGCCAGCAAGATGACCAAGGCTGAGGAACTCGGCGTGACGATCGTGCCCGCCGAGGACTTCGAACACCTGCTGGAGTTCGGCGCAGTGCCGGGCGCTGCAACGTCGGATGTCGGCCCGCCCGAGCAAGGCGACGTTCAGACCGAGGCCGAGACCGAGACCGAGACCGAGACCGAGACCTAGACGACCTCGAAGGTCCAGGTGTATGACCGGGCGTTGGCGCGGCCTTCCTCGATCTTCCAGTAGACGACCTGGACCTGGTGACGGCCTTCGGTCCATTCGGTGATAGCGGCGTCATCGTCCGGGGTGAAGGAGATGACGGCGTTGCCCGGGTCGAAGATCGCCGTGGATGGGAAGGACAGCAGCTGACCGGGTTCGGCCTCGATCCCGCCGATGTTGGTTGTTTCGAGCTCGATGCCGTCGATGACCAGCACCGCTTCGTAACCGAATTGCAGGTTCACCGTGACGCCTTCCTGCTGCAAGACCTGCACGGCGTTCTCGACCGGGGAGAGGTCTTCGATCGCATCGGGGCGGACGATGCCCTCGTCGCCGGTGATCGCCGTGAAGAAACCCCAGACGATCAGGGCGAAACCGCACGCGATCACGAAGCTGGCGATGAGGAGACCTCGATCGGGCCGCCTGCGTCCTGGTGGGAAGGCGTCGGCATCCGCTGTCCCCGGAGCATGAGCCCCAGCTGTGTCGTCGGTCGTGTCGTCGAGCGTCAGGTCGTTGTCCTGTTCGTCGGCGACGTCATCGATGTCGGTCACGGCACCATCATGCCGGGCATCTGGCGTGGCGCCACTCGGATGAGTCCAGGCGGTAGCTTTTCGCGGTGGTCGTTGGGAACGAAACAGAGCAAAGTGACAGCGACGACCTGGTCGGCCGTGTCCTGGCTGGGCGCTACCGGGTCGTCGAAGTGCGTTCCAGCGGCGCCAATACGATCATCTGCGCTGCTGTCGACATCCAATCCAGTCAGCCCGTCACGTTCAAGATCGTGCAACCCGAGCTCTCTGCCTCCGAGAAGTTCCGGCGCGACTTTCGTCGGCGGGCCGAGTTGTCCACGGCACTCAGCCATCCGAACATCGCTGCCGTGCTCGATTGGGGCGATGTCGAGATCGACGGCGAGTCGACAGTGTTCTGGGTCGTCGAGCATCTCGGCGGTGGCAGCTTGCGCGATCTCTTCGATCGCGGTCGCCTCCTCGAGCCGTCTCAAGCGCTCGTGGTCGGCCTCGAGGCCTGCCGGGCACTCGACGCAGCACACCAGCGCGGCATCGCACACACCGAGTTGACGCCGTCGAAGCTCGTCTTCGGTGCGGATCGCCGCGTCCGGATCGTCGACTTCGGCATGGCCCAGTTGTTGGGTCGTGCGGCATGGGCCGAGCCCGCCACCGTTGCGACCCATGTGGCGCGCTACGCCTCACCCGAACAAGCCCTCGGCTTCGAAGTCGGACCGAAGACCGACGTGTTCGCGCTCGCTCTCTGTCTGCTCGAAGCAGTGACCGGCAAGGTTCCCTTCGCTGCTGACTCGACGGTGTCGACGCTCGCGGCTCGCGTCGACAAACTGATGCCGGTGTCTGCCGACCTCGGGTCGCTGGCATCGGTCATCGAGCACGCTGGCAGGCCGGAGCCCGAAGATCGCTTCACCGCCGCCGAGTTCGGTCGCGCTCTGGTGCACGCCGCCGAGACGCTGCCGCGACCCGAGCCGATTCCGATCATCGCAGCGACGCTGTTCGACTCGACGATGGAACCCGACGCCGGCGGTGGCGTCGTTCCCGTCGGAGCGATTTCGATAGAGGAACTCGAATCTGGTGATGACGCGGCTTCGCCCGATACCGGTTCGGACACCTTGGACGCGGACCCCGAAACGGGTGCCCTGGTCGCCGACCTCCCCGACGATTCGACCATCGACGATCCGATCCCTGAGCATCATGGTGACGGTCTCGTCATCCTCGACGAGCCAGAGCCAGAGCCAGAGCCCGAGCCCGAGCCCGAGCCAGAGCCCGAGCCCGAGCCCGAGCCCGAGCCCGAGCCAAAGCCGGAACCCGGGTCAGAGCCAAAGCCGG
>ENA-ORXT01001877-ORXT01001877.1-marine-metagenome-genome-assembly--contig:-NODE-1877-length-26701-cov-11.865610_pt1 | contig 26701 bp, 22 predicted proteins | sample MGYA00237868_ERZ511482 | MGnify/ENA metagenome assembly ERZ511482
TGCAGCCAATAGCTGGCCGCCCCACATCGTCACATGAACCGTCACACGAACGAAGCCGCAGCTAAGAAAGGGCCTGACATCCGGCTTTTGATGCCGTGTCGAAATCAAGTACTAACATAAAAGTAGACTAACAAACCAGACAAACACAGACCAACACTCTGAAAAAGCACTCATGCCCGCACATCCCTCGAACGCCGGAGCATCGGTCGTTGTTGGACGACGCACTTCGTCGTCGTTGTTGGACGACAAAGTGTTCGCTCAACGGACGAGCAACCCGTCGCTTGGCGATTCGGATGACACAATCGCTCAATTGTCGAAGAGCTGCCCGACGGTGTGCCGGGTATCGGTGATGTCGACGTAAGTGATCGCCACCTCCAAGTCACTCGGCCGACGGGGATGATCGCTGTCAAGGTAAAACGCGCGAATGGCATACGACACGCGGCGGTGGCGCATGACGAGGTTGGCAACTTGGTTCTCCCACACGCGGAACGCACCACGGTTGATCCTTGGGGTTTGCGGGAACACCGCGTACCACAGGTTCCCTGGCCCGCCCAGTCGGTTGGCGATAAAGTGTCCTGCATCGTCATTGGGAAGGCCGAGCTCCCGAACGCGGCGTCGCATCGCATCTGTGGCGGGCGTCCCACCTTGGGCGACCGTCTCTATAGTCACGTCCGCCAGAAGCCAGATCACATCTCCGTTCTGGTTACAAATAAGCTCACGGAATGGGGCGACGGGATTTGGCACTGGCAACCCGCCAGGCGGGTCAAAGACCCGCGCCGGGTCCGGGTGATGAAAGAGGTAGGGCACCGGGCGCAGTGACGGCACGATGGACGCACTCTCCCCATCATTGTCGAGTTGAGGGGGCGCGCTTGCCGTTATAGCATGCAGGCTGCTCAGTAGCTTGGTGCTGGATGAGGCGGAGAGCGGTTCATCCTTCTTGACGGGAAGGGCGCCGAGCGTTGGGGAAGTCGCGCAGAGAAGTAGCGCGTAGCTCAGCAAGAGGACGACCGCCAGACCCATGCGGCGAGCCATGATGCCGACAGGACAGAAGTACTGCCAGCAATGGCAGGTGTTCCCTGGCAGCAGCTGGAATGGCTTGGAAGGAAGGTGGTGCTATCAGACGATGAGTAGGATGATGGCTGGAAGAACGCCCTCCCACTCGGCGAGACCGTTCCCCTTTTGTATGCCACGGGCACTGCGAATGTTCATGTCCGTCCGAGAGAGTTCGAGCCCGTCTACAGACAAGGACATTCTGCTCTTGGAACAGCTCGTCGCAGATGGCCACAGAGGGCTTCCCAGTGTGGAGGCGTAGCGCCCTTCGAGCAACGCCATTGTTCTGCTAGAGCAGTCCTCCAAGGTGTTACCAGCGGGCAAGACAAAGCAAAGCAGTAAGCGTCAACCTGCCGTGCTGAAGCACGACGGGTACGGTGTGTGTGCGGCGGGTAGGAAAGTCGACGGGTTGGGTTGGTAGCTGTCTGGTAGGCTACTGTCAAGACTGGCTCGTCAGCGCGCCCTCGTCATGTTTGCAGTGCGACGACGAGAAATCTCAAGGACGTGCCTGAACAATGACGTACACAGGCTAGTAAAAAAAAAGGAAATAATCATCTAGAACTTACACTTGTACTTGGAACCCATCTTTTCAATATATCGAAAGCTCACATCCGGCTAGACCCCACATATACCGACTGAAATATTCCATTGACTGTTTCTATGCATAATATGTAAAGAAAAAGTCATGTTATGTTCCACAGAGAGGCTGGCTCTCAACCAATCAGATAGCGATCTGTTGCACCAGACTTGTTCTTGAGGGTCTGCTCCTTGTGGTAAGCACCATACTTCACGACCTATTCCAGGCACGTACGTGCAATACCCTGGCCTTCAGGGCGGTGGCGCGCTCGGCGACGCAGGTAAGCCGGCCGGCTTCATGGCCGCGAGCACGCATGGGGGCACGTGCAGCCATGTTGCCGTGGCGGGGGGGGCGTGGGGCGGGGAAAGGGGTGCCGCCGCCGCCGCCGCGGCGGCGGCGGCCCGCCGGCGTGGTGCAACGCCTACGGGCGGGGCCGTCACCCCGCCGCGCAGCGCACCTGCGCGCGGCCGACAAGGCGCACGGGCGGGCGGATGGGATCGACCACCGCGCGACGGGGCGCCTCTAACCGTGCCGCGAGATGGCGTTAGAAACCGCCGACGTGCCGCCGCAACAGAAGCCGGCGCGCAGGCACGATCACCCGCGGGTCATCGCGGGCGCGTCGAACCCCGGAAGTCGCTGCACGCGGTCGCCGCGCGCAACTCGGGGCGGTGGGGGGGGGCAGGGGGGCAGGCGCCGTCTGGGCCCTGTGACCCTTGTGGCAGGACAGTCCTTCTCAGCCGCGTAACTCTATTCGCTTTTAGCGTCATCGCGACCCTTCCAATGCTGACACGCCCTCAGATCCCTGAGGACACGAATGCAGACTGCCGCCTCTGAAACGGAGATCAAGTCCCGTTATCTAAGTATATGTGTGCATCACTACACTTTGAGAGCACCCTGTCCTAAAGGCCAGGGAAAAGGCGGTTTCAGGTTTTGAAATTGGCATTTTTGGCTTTAAGTTGAGGAAACGTTAAATGTTGGTAGAATTCAAAAGTTGCACGGCAGCCAGCACGCAGTCTGGCAGTCGGACTGTCGTGGGGCCCCTGCGCCACCCATCCACGCCGCTCCCCTCCCACAGGCCACGGCCGCTCAGACCGTCAGGGAGACGTCAGCGCTGCGAGCTGAGCCGTGGCCGCCACGCTCCCGCCGTGTCGTGTCCTTATTGTTTCTCGCCGCCTCTCGGGCGCCCCGCGGGCGTTCAGGGTGCCCCGCGCCGTTGATCGCTGGTCGAACCGCTCTGCTCCTCTGGCTGTTGCGGTTGTTGTTGCCGTGGTTATATACGTGGGTGTCCCCTCATCGGCACCATGGCGACGCCGGCTGCTCCGGCAGCAGCACCGGCGTCACCCACTTCTGCGCCTGTGGCAGGTGCGCCTGGTTCCGTGGCTTCCGATGCGTCGGCGTCCAACATTGACCAGTCGCTCATGCCAATTGCTGTGCTGCTTGACGAGTTGAAAAATGAGAACGTGAAGCTGCGGATGCATGCGACGCGGCGGCTTAAGACCATTGCTGCTGCGCTCGGGCCGGAGCGGACGCGGTGTGAGCTGCTCCCTTTCCTCATGGAGACTATTGACGATGAGGATGAGGTGTTGCTGGTCCTGTCGGACGAGCTCGGTGATTTTGTTGGCGCGGTCGGAGGGGTCGACCACGCGGCGGCGCTGCTCGAGCCTCTCGAGTCGCTGTCCATGGTCGAAGAGACGTGCGTTCGCGATCGGGCGGTGGAGGCCCTCCGCCGTATTCTCGCCACGGTTGTTTCAGAGTCGGTCGATCGGGGCGCCGCCCTGCATGCAAGCCACCTGTTCCCACTCCTGCGGCGGGTGGCGACGGGCGACTGGTTCACTTCCCGCATCTCGGCGTGCGCGCTGTTTGCGTGCACCTACCGGGGGCTTCCCGTTCAGCGGGTCGATCTCCGTACGGAGTGCTTATCGCTCTTCAAACAGTTGGCTAGCGACGACACGCCGATGGTCCGGCGCGCGGCGGCGAGCAATTTGGGCGACCTCGCCCGGGCCGTGGCGGAGGTGGAGCCATCTCTCATTGCGTCGGAGCTGGTGCCCATATTTTGCGAGCTCGTCGACGATGAGCAGGACTCGGTGCGGCTGCTGGTGGTGGAAAACGCCGCCGCCGTGGCGGCCTTGATCATTCCGGGCACGGCGCCTGTCAAGGTGCCGCCGACAATTGAGGAGGAGGCACCTGCCGCGGATGCGATGGCCGGCGACAAGACGGCGGCGGGGTCCGACGCCGCTTCCGGGTCTGGGGCGGCCGTGGCCACCAGCGAAGGTGGTGCGTCCGAGATGAGCGACGGCCCGAACGACGCGGCGCCCGCGACGACGCCCGTGGCCACCTCGGTGGTGCTTGTGCAAGACGACGACTTGCTGCCGCAGACACCGGTGGAGCCCAACCAGCAGCGCGACGACTTTGTGCTGCCCGTCGTCCGCAAGTTTGTGGCCGACAAGTCGTGGCGCGTGCGCTACATGGTCGCCGACCAGCTTAGCGACTTGTGTGACGCGCTCGGCGCGCGGGCGACCCGCTCCGAGCTGCTCCCGTCCTTCCTGCGGCTGCTGAAGGACGGGGAGCCCGAGGTGCGCACGGCCGCCGCTTTTAAGGTCACCCACATTGCACGGCGGGTGGCAGCGCTTGAGTCCGGACCGGACGCGTCGGACGTGGCGGGCGCGGAGCTGCTTACCCGCGACATGCTGCCGGTCGTACGGGAGCTGGTGCGGGACTCGTCGCAACATGTGCGCGCGGCGCTCGCGGGCAACATCATGGGCCTGGCGCCGGTGCTTGGCGAGGCGGCGACAGCCAGCGAGCTCCTCGAAATGATCCTCATATTGCTCAAGGACGACTTCCCGGACGTGCGGCTCAACGTCATTGCGCGGTTGGACAAAGTGTCGTTTGTCATGGGCATGGTCTCGAACGAGCTGCTGCCCGCGATTGTGGAGTTGGCCGAAGACCGCAACTGGCGCGTTCGGTTGGCCATCATCGAACATATGCCGCTGTTGGCGAGACAACTTGGCGCCGACTTCTTTGACGGCAACACCAAGCTCGGCAGCCAGTGCATGCACTGGCTCGGCGATTGCGTGTACTCGATCCGCGACGCGGCGACGGTCAACCTGCGCGCCCTGACCGAGGTCTTTGGCGTCGACTGGGCCAAGCAGCATATTGTGCCGCAGGTGCTCCAGCAGTTTGCGTCTTCTACCAACTACCTGTACCGCATGACCGCCCTTCAATCGTTTGGGGTGCTCGCGGCGGTGCTCCCTGCCGAAACTGTGGAGAAGTCCTTCCTCCCGGTGATTGTCGAGCGCGCGTGCAAGGACCCGGTGCCGAACATCCGCTTTGGGGCGGCCAAGACGCTGCAGCAGATCATCCCGTACGTGCGGTCTGTGGACGTGCGGGACGCGCTGATCCGGCCGAGCCTCCAGACACTCGCCAGCGACGGGGAAAAGGACAAGGACGTCAGCTTTTTTGCGCACCAGGCGCTGGCATCTATGCCGGCGGCGGCTTGAGGGGTTGTTTTTATATGGTCGTTTGTCGTTTCTTTCTTCCTCTCTTGTCCTTGCGTACGCTTTTTCGCTTGTCTTGTTTTTTGCCGTCTGCATTGCGTGTTTCAGATGTGGATAGGTGTGTGCGTCTTGCTTGGTTGTTTGTTTGGCTCTCGTGGCCGCCACTGCTGCTTTCCGCCTGCCGGGGAGGACGCCATGACAAGTCACAGCTCCTCCCGACTTGGTAGGGTGGCCGGTGGCGCGCCGCTTTTTCATTGACTCGACGTTTTGCGCGGTGTGCTGGCCACCTGCCTGTCCGTCGATGGCAACGCCGCCGTCCTGCCGGCAACGGGCAAGGCTAAGACCATGAAAGAAATGCCTGATTTCTCGTGCGCCCACGGCGATGCACCCCCACGGGGCCCCCCTTCTGGGTGGCAAGGTGGGCGATGCCTGCTACTCACGTCCTTCGGGACGCAGCGCTGACAAGCACGCCCTTCGTCCCTATTGTAGTACAGTCTTTCTCCAAAGCTATCCACCCTTTTCGTCGCCTGACAAACCCTCAAGTAGCCCTCTTTTTTCGTGCAGAAGATGGCAGAATCGCCCTTCCTGCCAGTGCAATGATGTCTCGTTTCTACGCAGGGGTGCATAGTGTTACAATGCAGGGGTGCATAGTAAACAGGAATGGAGAAAGACTGTACCAGTTTTTTACACTTTCAGGACACTGTCATGTCAAAAGCACCCGACTTGATAAAATTGGGTAGCACTTGCGAGCTTGAGTGTACTGTACATCGACTAGAACAGAATTACAAATTCCCGCTTGAACGATCTAAGTATATGTTGTTATTTGATGTATTTTCACGTATTGCGCGGGTTGGGAACAGTTCTGGGATCTCATGTCAACGGGCAGCTCGCTATCGCCCCGTCTTCTTCCCCGCAGCATACGCGCCCCCTGCCGCTGCCCTCCGCTCGCCGCTTCCTCGTCTCCCTTCCCCTGCCAGACCACCCCCCCCTGCAGCGCCCCGTCCAAACTATGGGGGACACATTGGTCTGCACCAGTGTCACGGCCAGTACCGCCGTGGCCGTCTTGGCCGACTTTCACAAGGCCGCCGCCGCGGGCGCCGACCTTGTCGAGCTCCGCGTGGACCTCCTGGACGCTGGCGAGGACTGGGAGCACCCCCTATCGGCCTCCCCCCTCCCCGTCATTGTGACCAATCGGGCGGCATGGGAGGGTGGCCAGTGCACACTGCCCGAGGCCGATCGCCTCGCGACGCTCGTCCGCGCCGAGGCGGCGGGCGCCGCCTTTGTCGACGTGGAGCTGGCTGCGGCGGCGCCCTTCCAGGCCGCTCGCGCCTCGAGCGGGGCGCCTCCGTCACGAGGCGGCGGCAAGGGTGGTGCCTGCCGCCTCATCCTGTCGCACCACAACTTTGAGCGGCCGCTCACACACGACGAGGCGTCCAAGGTGTACGCCGACGCGGTCGCGGCCGGCGCCGACATTGTCAAAGTCGCCATGGCTGCCACCTCTGCGGCGGACGTTGGGGTCGTGTTTGACCTCCTCTCCGCCGCCAAAGTGCCGACCATCGCGCTCGCCATGGGCGCCCACGGCGTCATCTCCCGGATCCTGACGCCCAAGTATGGGGGCTTTCTGACCTTTACGTGCGTCGCCGCCGGCGCCGAGTCGGCGCCCGGCCAGCTCGACACGGCCACCCTGCTGTCCGCCTACCCCTTCCGGTCCATCACGCCGGCGACGGCGGTGTATGGGGTCATTGGGTGCCCCATTGGCCACTCGATGAGCCCCGCGTTGCACAACGCGGCGCTGTCCGCCGCGGCCATTGACGCTGTCTACGTGCCGCTGCTCGTCGACGGCGGGGACCTGGACCGCTTCTTGACCGCCGTGCGGCCGCACGGCTTTGTCGGCTTTTCCGTGACGCTGCCGCACAAGCTCGACGCGCTCGCCGCGTGCGGCGACGCCGTCGACCCGGTCGCCGCGCGCATTGGGGCGGTCAACACGCTCGTTGCTGACGACGGCGGGCCGCTCGGCTACCGCGGCTACAACACCGACTGGACGGGGGCGCTCGACGCGGTGGAGGCGCGGCGGACCGTGCGGGACGCGTCGGTCATGGTCCTTGGCGCCGGCGGCGCCGGCCGCGCGCTCGCGTTTGGCGCCGTCGCCCGCGGCGCGGGCCTCGTCATCATTGTCAACCGGAGTGGGGACAAGGCGCGGGCGCTCGCGGCGGAGCTCCGCACCCCCACCTGCCCGACGGTGGCGACGACGCCCGACGCGGCGACGGACCTCCCGTTTGTCGCGGGCGTCGACATTGTTATGAACTCCACGTCGGTGGGGATGCACCCGGGCGTCGACGCGACGCCCGTCGACGCGGCGCTGTTTGTCGACCGGGGGGCACCGCTCGTCTTTGACGCCGTGTACAACCCGCTCGAGACGCGGCTGCTGCGGGAGGCGGCGGCGGCGGGCTGCGTGACCGTGTCGGGGGTGGAGATGTTTGTGCGGCAGGCGGCGGCGCAGTTCCAGCTGTGGTTTCCAGAACGGACGCCGGACGTTGGGTTGATGCGGGAGGTGGTCTTGGCAGCGCTGGCCAAGAAAAAGTGACGAAAAGAGGCCGCCCTTTTTCCTGGCGTCTGTGTACAGCCGCATGCCCAAGTGCTACAGGTAGCGCTTGGGCATGCGCGGGGTTGCACAGCCGAAAACTGTGCAACGCGGTGCGGTATCGGCCGCCCAAGTGCGGCGGACCAGACCTCCGTCATTAGCATCGCCAACGAAGTACATTGGCTGCTTTGACTATGCGGGAAAGTAGGGTCGGGCTCCTCCACAACTACAACTTAATTGGTTTCGTGCTTTTCCTAACACCAACCAGTCCAGTGTGGCCGACGGCGACGCCGCCTTCGATCGTCGTGCAGACTCCGACGCGCCGCCCCGATCCGTCAGACTTGGCGGTTCTCCTATCCCCAGCCGCGTTTGTCCCTCCCTTCTCCCTGATCCCCCCGGCGTCTGTGGACGCTCTTCACCATGGAGTGGCGTCGTGGTGATGTGGCGAGCGTGACAGAGCGGCGGTCCAACTACCGAGACGAAGGGGAGGGCGGCGGTGGCCGCCGCAACCGCGGTGACCGTGACCGTGATGGCGGCGGCGGCGGCGGCGGCGGGGGTGGTGGCGGCCGGCGGGATGGCCCGTCCATGTCTCCCGCCCTGCTCCTGGGCGACGATGACGGTGCCGACGACGCGGAGGGCTTCTCCAACGTGCCGTCCAAGGTCGTCATGTATGTGACGATGCTCCGCACCGCGGTGCTGGCCGGCAAGGTCGATGACGTGCACTCGTTGTACGAGCAGACTTTCCGGGCGCTGTCGGATCGCTACTTTAGTGGCGGCTCCTGGCCCGAGTGGCCCCTGATCGTGGAAGCCGTCGACTCGATTGAGTCGGAGGAGGACACGTTTGGCGTGCTCTACAAGGAGCTCTACTACCGCCACCTGTACGGCAGTGGCTCGCCGACCCTCTCCCAGCAGGTGCATTCGTGGAACAACTACTGCGACCTGTTTGGCCTCTTCCTCCACGACGGGCTCGTCGAGGTGTCCCTGCCCCCGTCGTGGCTCTGGGATATGATTGACGAGTTTGTGTACCAGACGGAAGCGTGGTGCGCCTTCCGGACCAAGCTGTCCAAGCTCGCCCCGGAGGAGGTGGAGTACCTCCGCAACAATGAGGATGTGTGGTCTGTCAACGCGGTGCTGCGCTACCTGCACGCCCTCGTCTCCAAGTCCAACGTGTGCCCGTGGATGCTCAACGGGGGGCTCCCGTCGGGGTCGGCCGACGCGGCGGCGGAGGATTTTGACCTGTCGACCCGCCCGACGTACCGCTACATTGGCTACTACTCGATCGTCGGCCTGCTGCGTGTGCACACGCTCGTTGGTGACTACCGGCTGGCCCTGATGGTCCTCCAGCCGCTGCACCTCGTTGACGGCTCGGTGACGTCCCTGTACACCCACGTGACGGCGTGCCACATCTCCCTCTTTTACTACATGGGTTTTTGTCAGTGCATGCTCCGCCGCTACGAGGACGCGGTGCGGATCCTGTCGACGACGCTCTCTCGCGTCGGCCGCCTCAAGCAATTCCACACGCGCAGCTACCAGTATGAGCAGATCAACAAGCGGCACGACCAGATGGCGGCGCTCCTTGCACTGTGCCTCGCGCTCCACCCTCAACACGTCGATGAGTCGCTGATGGTCATTGTGCGGGAAAAGGCCGGGGAGCGGCTGGCGCGCATGCGCGTGGGTGAGGTTGCGGCGTACGAGGACACGTTTGGGTACACGAGCCCCAAGTTCATCTCCCCTGCGCCGCCGGTGTGGGACGCGGGCGGCGACATGTCGGCGGCGGCCCTCAGCCAGCAGTCTGCCATCTTTCTGCGGGACGTGCGTCAGCAGCTGCAGCTGCCAGAGCTTCGCTCCTACCTCAAGCTGTACACGACTATTGGGCTCGACAAGCTGGCGCGCTTCATGAACGCCGACGAGTCGGCGCTGCGGGCGCACCTGCTCGGCCTCAAGCACAAGGCGGGGGGCTCCCGCTCCGCTGCGGCCGATGGACCGACGGTTGCCGCCGTCACCACGGCGGCCGCGTCGACGGCCGCCGTCGGCGCGGCGGTCGGCGCGGAAGCGCCCGCGGTGGCCGATAACGGCGCGCCGCCGTCGGCGGCGGACCTTGCCTTTTACGTCGATGGCAACGATGTGCACGTGTCGGGGACGATCGTGGAGACGCGCTACGGGGAGTACTTTATGGAGCAGGTTGGCAAGTCTGCAGAATTGCTGGCCGCCGTCCAGCGGCGGGCGGCGGCGGCGTTGGGGCCCCCGGCGAGTGCGTCGGGGGCGCCCTCGGGGGGGGCGCCAGGCCGGCTGGCCGCCGCCCGTGCTGCGCGGGCAGCCTGAGGTGGGTCTCTGTGGGTGCCATGTGAGCGTGCTCTTTGGTGTGCTCATAGCGGTTGCTGCCACCAAGTGGCTGCTCTGTGTGACACAACAAAACAGAACTATGGTTGGTACTTGGGACCACGACAACCACAGTAAACTACTGTCCCCCGCCGGCGCGTCCTCCTCGGCCGTGTCGACGGGCAGGACGCGCAGGAGGGGCATCGTCCCCCCCCCTCAACCCTACGACCCGTGAGAGGCATTGGCCACGACCTCAACGTGTCCGCTGGGGCAAGACGCTCCGCTCGGAAATCACTGGAAGGGCTCTGTGGACGCGGAATTGCACCGATCCGGCCATGTACTTTTTCCTGCTCTTTTCCACGAAAACACGCTGTTCTCGTCCAGGAGTGCTCCGTTTGAGGCGCACAAGGCATCGCTGGAGAGCTGATGAGATCACGAGTCCAGTGGTGTAACTCAGACCGCGCTGATGTGCTTTGTTTATTTTATAAAAAAGAGTGAACTGCGCCGTAGGCGGTTCGGGAGCATCCCCAGGAACCCGATTTCATATGTAAACACTGTGGATTTCCCACACAAGCCCGATTTGCTAAGAACTGGTGCAAGTGTCAAGAACTGGTGACAGACGGATACAGTCTTTGTGACGATTCTGTTCGGCGTTCTGTTGGGTTGCCGCCTGCAGCGACGTCACCCGCCGGCCCGCCCACCCACCCGCCCACAGGCGCCACACCTCGCGGCGGGCTCTGTCCGCGGCCGCTCGACAAGAGGGGGCTCCACCGCCACGGCCACCTCTATCGCCCGCTCGCCTCCCCCCCCGCGGCGTTGCCCTCCTCCCATCCGCCGCCCCTCCCCCCTGCTTCCTCGTCGCGGACGCGCCGCCGCCGACAGCATCGCTCCGACCGACTTGCCGGCGCGTCGCCGGGCAGCGCACGTCCCTCCCCCCCACGCCGCCGGCGGTGCACGGCCGACCCCCCGGCGTCGCCCAGTCTGGCGGGGACCCACCCCGGGGCAGCGATGGACATGCGGCGAGGCCGCCACGGCGTCGGCTCCGCCCTCCCCTCTCTCAGCGTTTTTGTTGTCCAACTCCTCTGGTCGGCCGGTTGCACCCTCCTTCCCGTCCTCCCCGGCGGCGTGCTGCCGCCGCCTCTCCGCCGCGCACACGGCGGTTGTGCGGCGGGCCCGCTGCCGCAGCTCGACACCAGCGGCCTGGACGGGGGGATGAGCGTCGCCAGCTCGGCGCGCGTTGCGTGTGAGAGTTGGGATGTGCTGTCGGCCGACTGTGTCCACCATGAGGCGGATGATGGGGCGGGCGCGAAGACTGGTGCGAGTAGTGGTGCGAGGACTGGTGCGAGGACTGGTGCGAGGACAGACCTGAGGACAACCGAGGGGGGCGCTGTCCGAATCATGCGGGTGCCAGACTGCCCGGGATGGTCGCCCCGCTGGACTTTAAAAGGAGACGGGCTTGACTGGGATTAGCTCGGCCAAGCAGGCATCAAGACAACGACATTTTCGCACATCGCGCACGAGCAGCCGCAGGGCGGCAGAATTAAAACGCTTGACGTCAAGGGCACCGCTATCGCCCTGATTTACACGCCTCTTCACTGGACGGCGACGCCGGTGATGGGGACGGCGGGGGTCGGAAGGGCGGTCTGTGATCCCTGCCTCATCCGACAGGCACGTCTGTTGCTGCGGGCCCGCTGCTCAGGTGGACCGCGACGCGGGAGCCGTGTGGCTGGCCGTCACTGCCGCCCGCGGCGGAGAACGACGCGGTGTGGGCGTTGGCGGGGCGGTCTCGGCGGACGACCCGCCCGCCGCGACCGTCGACGCGGCGGCCCACCACGTAACTACTGCCCTCGCCGCCGAGGGCGTGTCGGACCCTGATGCGGCGGCCGTGCTGGCGGGGTAGACCTCCGCTCTGCGCCTGTGGCGGACAGAGGTGGCGCTGCGGTGGTTGTCGCGCGGGCGTCACCCGTGGGAGCGGGGCGTCCACCCGCAGCTGTAGAGTCAAGGCGAGTGAGTGATCGTGGGGGTCTACTGGGTTTGGGGTCGGGGCGGGTGAGGCGAACGGAAGCTGGCCGAGCTGGTGACGTTTGTTTGGTTGCCTGGGCAGGCGCCCGCCTGAAGTAGCGACTTGTCGGGGGCACGCTGACGGGCCGGGCGCTGTTCGTGACGCTGGGTGTGGCCGATTCCTTCACTATTACGCACATCTACTGTAACTACGTCAAATAGCGCCACTTGGGGCCCTCATCTTGTGGGACCCCAAGTGGAAGTCGCACATCCATGAGGCTCTCGATGAGGAGTTCCCAACTATCGAGGAAGACCAACCTGTGGGTCGAGAAGAGCTCCACATCACACAACCGCGCTCGCTTCAACATGTGATACATCTTGACGCACCAACCCAGCGTGCGGCCTGCATCGTAGAGTGGCTCGAGGTCGCTCTGCGCACCATACTTGGTGAAGAGCCGCAGGTAGGAGAGTCGTACTTCCTCGGGCACCGCGAAGTGCAACTCGTGCCAATCGTAGAAGGGGTGGCCAATGCAAGCAAACTCCCAGTCAAATAGGATGGGTCGGCTGGCCCCGTCGCTTGCCGACAAACCCGTGTTGCGGCGGCCGACATCGCCGTGCACCAGCGTCAGCGGGATGCTGCCGCTGGCCAGTCGGTTGCACAGTTGTAGTAGGAATGGCACATACTTGACAAACCTAGCGTACTTGCGCACGTCGCCGCACCAAATCCGCACGATGTCGGCGTCGGAGGCATGGACGGGCAGGGTGGCGGTGGCGGGATAAACGGTGGCGTCGTCTTCTTTGAGGTCCACCCACTTCCGTAACTCTTTGGCAAGCTGCTCGGGGCCGCAATCAGGGACGCCGACCGCCCGCAAGTCATCCAGGTGTTTGATCGACCGCATCTGCAGCCGCCCGAGAAGCTGCGCGTACGTCGAGAACTCCGCCCCAGCAAGCGTCGGCGTGAAAGCACGCGACACAAAGCAGTTGAGGTCAAGGTCCAACATCTCCACTGCCGGCGCGTCTTCGGGAAAGAGGGAGGCCACCTTTTGGGTGACCTTGGCCTCCTTGCTGCCAATCGCCACCGCCTTGAGGTAGAAGACGCCCGTACTCGATTCGACCTTGAGGACGGAGGAGCTGAAGGACACGTGCACTTGCACCACGCGTCCGCGAACGATCGCGCCCGTCGAGGCGATAAAAGTCGTCAGCCGCGCCGAAGCCTTGTCAAACCAGCCCTTGAGAAAGCGAGGGTCCACCAAGAAGGCAACCAAACGCTCAGGGTCCCGACACAGGAGCTTGGAAACAATCTCGAGAGCTTTCTCCGCGCCCCAGTCTTTGACACCGGACTTCAGGAGCTGGTCCACAAATGCAGTGTCTCGCCACGAGTACGGACCGGACGCTTGCAGAACATGCCCTTGGCACTCCATAAGCAGCAGGTTGGCCACGCCCACGTCTTTGGTCGGGGGCCGTCCCAGGTAGGGGCTGATCCCAATCAGGTTGCAGTTGACAATGAAGTAGGCGCTGTCCGGAGCAAGCGCCCTTCGCACATCGTCGCACACTTGTTGAATCGCAACCTGGGAAGGGTAGGCGAAGAAAGGTAGGTCCCACGAGTCCCCCAGCCGCTCCAGCAACACACCCTGACCAGCAGAGCCCAACAGGACAACGCGCACGTAATACCGCCTCGGCTGCGGCTGCGCCGCAGCCGAGGCCGCCGCGGCACCATCAGCCTCCATGGCGAACACAAGACCCGTCGTCGATGCCAATGCCTAACCGCCGCGCGTTGCACCTACGAGAAACAGAACAAGAAAATAAAGAAAACAAAGGAGCAAGCAAACATAACATGTACATGGTGACACAGACACAACCGGTCAGAATCTCCTTTTGCGCTCATCAATGCACCATAGGCCGCCACGCACTGGGCCACACGAGGACGCCTGACTCGTGGGAGATGAACAGCACAATACGTCGGAGCTGGCAAGCTCAAGTCCGAAAAGGGATGTCGTTGATGACGTCGGCAACAAAGAGGGTAAGCCGAGGCGCTCAAACCACCACCTCAAATAGAGAGAGAAAGCCACAACAGCCGTGGCACTACAACCAGCAATGCAAAGCGGGAGGCAACACCCACTCCTCTGGGTGATCCCAAGGAGAAGATGGGCCCGAGTAGGCGGCCGCCACGCGCCCGTTGGGTGTGGAGAGGGCGCCGACGAAACGAACGTGCCGAAGGCGCATCGTGGATGTAGAGTCCCAGCCACGCGGCGCGGTCGTGCAACCGCCGTGACACCCCGTGGTGCAGTGTCAGGATTCGTGGGACCTGGGAAAGAGGGCTACGCAACCCCCTCCCCAAGCGGCAAAGGGACCCCACTACGTCGGTACAGTCTTTCTGCAATGCTGGGCACCCTCTGTGGCACGAAAGTAGCCTCGGTTCTTCGTGCAGAAGACAGCTCGATCGGCCCTCACGGCACCGCAAAGCTGTCCTGTTATTATCCGTCATGCCCCAGTTCGTGACAACTGCTCCAGCAATCTGGCTCAAACTCATACCCAGCGAAAAATGGACATATGACAGGCTTCAGCAGTCTCTCACGAGGTCGGAGGTGTTCTCCGTTTCTGATGGGGCGCCCCGGTACCAGTTCGTGACACAATGACTGATTGTGTGAGAACGGATGTCACAGCAGTAATGGAGCAAGACTGTAGCGGGAGGACCGGCCCCATTTCGCTTGACGAATGGGGCAGGTCGAACGCCCGCCCCATTTCTGCGCTTCGGAGTTGATTCGTACTTCCAGGATTCCACCATGACCATTGAAGACCAGAATGGGGTCGATCGCGTTGACAGAAAAGCCCAGTGGCCCCACTTCCTTAATAACGAGACACGTTTCTGCTTCGTGGCGCAACGTGTAACGAATATGAGATGGGGCCGGCGTTGTTGGGATTGCCCTTACGCTGACGACGGAGCGCGCTCCGTCTCCACAGTTTTTTTTTTTTTGTCTCTGTTCTGCTCAGTGCACGCGCTGCCCACCACCAACGCGCGCGCCGCGCCAGGCGCCCCCAACGCCCCCGCCATCCGCCCGCGTTGGCCTCTCGCGACCGCCGGCGCGTCGAACGCGACCGGCCGCCCACCCGCGTCGGGCGCAGCCGCTGCCGCCGTCACGGGCGGGTGGCGCGCCCCCAGCACGCCCACACGCGTCGGCGAGTGGGGGGGGGGAGGGATGGGGGACCCGCGCCGCCCCGATCAAAGGGGAACCGCGACGCGCAGTGGCGGGTGGCTGCGGTGCGCGGCGCGGCGGCGGCGGCGGCGGCGGGAGCCGGCGGCCTCGTGCGCGGCCCGTTGAGGGGGGGGGGGCCGACGTGGGAGGGCCAACGCGGGGCGGCGCGCTCGACCCGCCGAGCAGCGACTGGCGGCGGGCGCGGGGCCACCGCTGCCGCCCTTCTCGCCGCTGTGCGTTGCACGGTGGCGAGCAGGGGCCGCCACGGTGACGTCGACGCGGTCGGCCCGCCGCGGGGAGGCGTGCCTTGATGCGGACCCCGCCGTGCCGCTCGGAGCGCACACCGAGTGCGCCACAGGGGAGCCCGACCGGGTGGAACAATAGAATCAGTGGGTGTCGAACAGGCGAGCGGTAGAGCAGGGCCTGTCGAGGCCACATATACACAACACACCCTGGGCACGCGGCGACGGCAAACACGCACACCCCTTTGCACTTCCCACTTCCCCCCTCATCTCCCCTTTCCGACCCTTTCCCCCAGCGCGCCGCCCCGACCCCCGCAGCCCCTCATCTCCGCCCCAAGTTGCGCAACGCCGATAGGCGGCTCTTGGGCTTGGCCGGCGCGTCCGCCCCGTCGGCCGCCGCCGCCTCCTTGTCCTTGCGGAAGGACAACAGGCGCTTCGGCTTGGCCTTGGACGCCGCCGCCTCCGCGCCCGCGGCCGACGACGAGGAAGCAGGGCGGCCAAAGCTCATCAACCGCCGGGGTTTGGTTACGGGCAGCCCGCCGACGCCGCCGCCGCCGCCGTCGGCGCCATCGACGCGGGCGTCGGCCAGGCCCGCCGCGGCAGCGGCGGCCGCCCCCCCCGCACGCGTAAAGGAGCGCAGCCGCCGTCCCGCCTTGCGGGGGCTCCCCGACCCCGCCGACCCCGCTGCCGCCGCCGCGGCGGCGGCCGCCGCCGCTGCGGCCGACGGCGGCGCCGACGGCGCGCCCTCGTCCGACCGCTCCGACACGGGGGAAAGGGCGTGGATGCCCGACACGATGCGCGGCAGCCGCTGCCCGTCGGCCGCGCCGCGGGCGGCGAGGAGTGCCGCCAGTGACGCGCCGCCGTCGGCCTTGCCGTCGGCGCCGACGGCACCACCACCCCCACTGGCCGCGCCACCGCCACTCCGGGCACCGCCCGACGGCGACGAGCCGAGCGCGCTCTCGCTGCTGACGGGTGACATGACGGCGTCCAACCCGCCGGGGGGGGCTGCGGCGGGCGCGCTGCCGCCCGCCGCCGCTGTCGCTGCCGCCGCCGCCGCCGCCCGCGCCGTGTCTTTTTGGTTGCTGCTGGTGCTCCGCCGCAAGTTGATGCGGTGCCGCACCTTTGGCTTTTCCGGCGACGCCGCCGCCGGCGGCGGCGCCGACATGCGCGTAAACGACGTGGAGCGCCCCGAGCGCAGCGGCGGCAGGCCGCTCGCCGGCACGGCGCGCAACGAGCGCGGCGCGTCCGCGTCGGGCAACGACTCGAGGGAGGCGCCGCGCGCATAGTCGGCCGACGGGCCGACGCCGGCGCTGGCGCCGGCGCTGGTGGCAGCGGCGGCGGCGCCCCCCCCCCCCCCCCCCCCCCCCCCCCCCCCCACCACCCCCACCGGCGCCGCCGGTCGAGCCCGGCAGGCGCACCTGGTTGGAGGTGCGGAGCCACGGGGCGGGGCCCTTGAACGTCGGCCGCCCCGCCGGGTCGACGGTGACGGGGACGGGCAGGCGCATCGCGTCGGCCGAGGCGCGCTCCCGCTCCCGCGCTTCCAGGGCGAGGCGGAGGGATTCGGGCATCCCCGCGTCGAGGCTGCCGCCGCTCGAGCGGCGGACAAAATCCCCAGACAGCCGCCGCCCCGCGTCGGACGACCGCATCGAGACGAGGCCGCCGCTCGGGCGGGGCGTCAAGCTGCTCACCGCCCGCAGCCGCTCGCCAATGGTGCTCGACGCGCGGCCAAAGGCGCCGCTGCCGGCGGCGTGGGAGGCGCTCGACGACGCCGCGTCGCCGTCAAAGGAGCTGGAGCCAGCCGCCGCAATGGCCGCGGCGGCCGCCGCGGCGGCGGCCGCCGGCTTGGCCGCCCCCGCCGGCGGCCGCGCCGGTGCCTCAGCCGCCCCTGCCGCTGCTCCTGACGCCTCGTCGGCGCCGTCCTTCTTCTTCTTTTTCCTCCGCCGCTTCTTGCCGTCCTCCCCCACGACAACAACTGTGCCGTCACGGGCGACCTTTTCGTTGCCGCCACCGCCGCCACCGCCGTCGCCGCCCGAGCCGCTGCCACTCGCACGCCGCACGAGAGCAGCAAGGCCGCCGCTGCTCCCCCCCCCACTGCGGCGCCCGCCGCTGCCAGGACCATCCTCCCCGTCATGGCCGCCGCTGCCAGACAGTTTGCGGAGGAGCGACGGGCCGAGGCCGGTAAGCACGTCCTTGACGCTCGTCGGCTTGGCGTCGCCGCCACCGCCACCACCCGCGGCTGCTGCGGGCGCGTCGGGGGCGGCCGGCTCAAACGCCGACGCGCTGGCGGTGGGGGAGGCAGGCTCGTCGGCGCGACCGCCGCCGCCCTCGCCGCCACCGCCGGCGACCGCCGTCGCCGGCATGTTGCCCGTCGATGTAGACGGCGCGTGCTTGCGCAGCAGCGCGAGCACCCGCGGCGCCGCCCCCCGCCCGTACAACTCGTCTTCCGCCCGCTGCTTTTCCCGGTCGGCAGCCTCATTGGCGGCGGCGGCGGCCATGGCTGCCGCCGCCGCCGCCGGGTGCGCATCAATCGCGTTGCGCACGTCCACGTCCGCGTCGGCGCCCAGCCGCTTGAGCACCGCCGCGTACTGCGCGTGCGCCGCACACACGGGCGCGAGGAGCGGGAGCGTGCGCGCGAGCCGGATGCGCACATTGACGACCGGGTCTTCGACGAGGTCCATCATGCGGGGCGCAAAGATTTCCGCGACGCGCCGCCGGGAAAAGACCGACAGCGCCACAACGCCGCCGTCGAGCAGCGCGAGGCGCATCCAAAACGGGCCCCCGGCCGCGTCCCCCCAGTACCGGTCCACCGCGCTGTCCCGGTCCGCCGGCAGGTTGATCGTGCGGACGCCCTTGATGATGGCGCGCATGGCCGTCGTGCGCACGACCGGCGTGCCCTGCTCCATGAGCCTGTACAGCAGGGGCAGGACGGATTGTTGGAGCGAGTTGGGAGGCATCAGGCCGATGGACAACTCGAGTTGTTTGGCGAGCGACTCTTGCACGCGCCACTCCCCCTCAGAGAGGAGCTCGAGGTTGTCAAACAGCGGGCACAGGCGGTCAATGGCCGCGCCGGGCGGCGCCGCCTCGGCGGGCACCTCCTCCACCTGCGCCGCCGCGTCGGCCTCCCCCCCGCCGACTCCGTCAGCCGCCTCCACGGGGATGACGACGGGCATGGCGGCGAGCGCCGACATGGCGTCGTGAAAGTGGCCGAGCGCGTTGCTCCGGATGAGCGCGTTGCTGTCTGCCAACAGCGCACACACGGCGGCAAAGAGGCGGTCAAACACCCCCCCGCCACTCGCCAGCAGCGCCGTTGACTCGTGGATGCCCGCCGCCACAATCCACCGCACCTCCTCGTCCGAATCCTTGGCAAAGTACTCGGCGAGGCCGCTGAGTTCGGCGGCGTACGGCTCACCGAGGGAGATGGCCATGCCCGGCAAGTTGTACGCGCAGTTGCGGCGAATGAGCGGGCCGTTGCAGGTGGCCATGGCCAGGTAGGCGCGGTAGACGTGTTCCCGAAAATCCGCGCCGACGGGCGCCGCGGCGGCGGTGTCCGCGCCGACCCGCGCCGCAGACGCGCACGTGACGGCATAGACGAGTTGGCCAAACACCTCCGAGACGACTTCCAGCAGCAGGTACGTGTCGTCCGACACGAGCCGCTGGTCCTCCGACGCGTAGCGCAACGAAAAGGCGCTGTGGACGTCAAGGAGTGGCGGGAGGAGCTCCTTAAAGAGCAACGACGCGCCGGGCGTCTTGAAGCCGCGCTTCCGCTTGACCTTGGAGCCTCGCTTTTTGGACCCGTCGGCGCCCCGAGGGGTGGCCGCCTTGTCGGCGGCAGCGCCGCCCGCCGCCGCCGCCGCCGCCGCCGCCGCCACCTCGGGTTGAATGCCAATCCCACAGCGGTGGCGCTGCTTTTCAAGCACGTGCGCCACCGACCGCAGCGCCGTGGCGCGCACCTGGGGCTCCTCGGGGGAGCCCTCGTCGAGGACCGCCACAAAGCGCGGCCAAATGCGCTCCGCCACGTGGTCGGTCGGCATCGTCGCGCCCAAAAAGGCGAGCGACTCGACGACCGTCCCGCGCACCGCCGCCGACTCGTCGGCGGCGAGCGCGAGCACCCGCGGCAGCAGCTGCGCCTCGACCGACGCGGCGGGGAGGCACTGCGCGAGGGCGCCGAGCGCCCGCGCGGCGAGCTTGCGCGCCGGCTCCGACCCCCGCGACCGCGCGTGCGCGTCGAGCGTCGCGAGCGCGGTCGCCAGCTCCCCCGCCGCCCACTCGACGGTCGGCATGGCGTCGACGAGGACCCCCCCCCAGAGCGTGTACACATCCTCAATGTCCTCGGCGGTCGCGTGGCGCGCCGACGCAACGACCGCAAACGAGGCGGACGTGATCATAGACGCGACGGCGGCGGGGAGCTGCAGGGAGACCACGTCAAACAGCCGCTCCGCCGCCTTGAGCTGCAACTCGACCGACCACTGGGGCACCAACTCGCACAGCACCGGCACGAGGATGCGGAGGGTGTCGCTGAGGCAGTGGTCGAGCATCTGCTGCATCTCAAAGAGGATGAAATCCCGCTCCGTGTCGGGGCCGGCTTCGAGCACCTCGGCCATTTTCTGGACGCTGTAGATGGCGTCCATGTTGGGCGACTCCTCCTCCTCGTCCACCTCCGCATCGGGGTCGGCGTCGGCGTCGGCCGCCGCCGCCGCGCCCGCCACCGCCGCGTCATCCTGTACGGGCTCCCCGCGGCCGCCATCGGCGGCGGCGTCTGCGTCGCCATGCACCACGTCGCCAGCGGTGGCGCCCCGCTTGCCGAGCGCCATGCGCCCCACCTGCTGGACGCCCCACGCGCCCGCGGCCCGCGACTGCCAAGCGGTCACCGACACCCAAACGGAGGGACGACACTCTCCGGTCCCGTCTGCGTCGTCGACGTCGTCGTGTTCGTTGGAAAAAAAAAAGGGTCGCGCGGAGGGGAGGGGGGCGCGGCGTCACTTACATCCGGCGCCCCGCGTCACGACCCCCAACACGCGCAACCCACACCACTGCCAAGCAGACTCAGCCCAGGCCCCTGGTAGGGAAAGAGGTAAGCAGCGGCGGCGAGCGGCGACGACGGTGCCCTCCTCCCTTTCAACAAGTCGACCCGTCCACGGGACACTGCCGCCGTCACCACCACAACCACAACCACCACAACCACCACAACCACCACAACCACCACCACAACCACAACCACCTCCACCACCACCACCACCACCTCCACCCAGACGCCGCACGGCCGTGTAGACCCCGCCTCGGCACAGAGATGCACTCAGGGCACGCCGCCGCCCCCTCGCCACCCACCCCCACCCCCCCCCACCCACGCGCACCTCACCGCCCGTGCCGCTACCGGTCCACCACCGTGGCACACGCGGGCGCGGCGCGCCGCGGCGCCGCGTGTGGTGCACCCGCCCGCCCGTGGCGGCCGACCACGTACCCGCGGTGCGCGTGCAGCGCCGGCGGCGGGGGGGGAGGGGCGCGCGCGTGCGCGCCGCGCACCGGCGCGACTGCGATTGCCAGCGGCGGCGGACCGCCAACCCCGCCGCGGCCACCGTGCGTGGTCGGCGGCAGCAACCCCGCACGGGCCGGTACGAGGGCAGGCGGGGGGGGTCGCGCGGGAGGGCCCGTCGGCGAGAGCCAAGGACAAGGACAAAAAAAAAAAAACAATACCGGCACAAAAACAAAAGCCGTGCAGCGATGAGCGGCTAGGGGGAGAGAGGGGGCGGAGGGGGGCAGCGTGCGAGCACAAGCACCACACGGGCCTCGGCTCGGCCCGCGGCGACGCGCCGACCTCCCCCGCCCGCGTCCGACACCCCCCGCCGACCCACTACGCCAACCGGCTGCGCAGCGCGGAGCGCCAGCCTGCCCACGCGGTGGTGGCGGGAGGGCCCCCCTCCCGTCGAGTGCAAGCCCCGCCGTGGAGTGCAGGCCGCCGCGACGGGAGGCGGACGGGGAGCCCAAAAAAAGCTCGGCCACAAACGCACGCCCACCCATCCAGCCCGCCTCGGTCAGGACGCGCAATACGGAGGGGTAGGGGGGGGAGGGCGGAGCAGCCCCCTTCCGCGGCGCCCCAATGTCCCCTACGGCCCCAGGTTGGCGCCACCGGCACCGCAACGGGAGGTGTCATTGGCGCCGCGAGAGGGGCGCCCGCGCCGCCCTACCTGCCCGCCATGCGAGCAGGGGGGAGGGGGGAGGGAGGGAGGGAAATAATAAAGCCGGCGGCGCCAGTCGACGAGCGCACAATTCAAAAAAAGAACGGGGCAAAGGCGGTGAGCACCGTGCCGCCTGCCGTCGACGCAGGGGGGGGGGGAGGCGAGCGGCAGCGGTGCCTCGACAGCGGGGGGCGGCAGTGCAAGCCCCGGTACGTGTTTCCCCGTGGCGAGCCGTCGGCGGGGGCCCCCGCCTACGGCCAGCACGCCCAGGGGGGTGCGACGGGCGGCACGACCAACCCCACGCCGCCCACCGGCTTGATGAGCAGCAGGGGCAAAACGGCCCCGCGCAGGGGAGGGGGGGCGGCGAGGGGGGGGGCAGAGCGCGGCGGCGTGGCGCCGCGCGCCGCCGACGCCGCACGGCGCGGTGCGGCGCGGCCGCAGGCGCGGCGTTCGCGTCGGGCAGAAATATTTCGGATGGGCAGAGCCGTGAGACCCTGCTGGGCGTCGCGGCGCGGTGGCCTCTCGCGGAACCATGAAAACAGGCCAAGTTTTTCATGTGCATGTTTCGATGGGTTGGGAAAAGGGAGGCGGTGGCGGGCGCCCTCCCCCCCTTCCCCACCTCGCAGGCCTCTCTGAGCGGGTGCCCCGCCCGCCTGCCTGACCACGTCGATGCCTCTCAAGCGGACGAGAGCCTGGCGGTGGCGGTGGCGGTGGCGGTGGCGGTGGCGGTGGCGGTAGCGGTGGCGTCTGTGACACGCGCCACGGCCAGTGGCGGGGCGGGCAACCCCTGCACGTGGCTGTTGGTGCGGGTGTGCCGCCTGCTTGACAGCGCAACGCAGCGTCGGGCGGGCGTGGTCGGCTTGGGAGCTTGGCGTTTCCGCGGCTCCGCGCGCCGTGCAAACGGCACCAAAACGAGGGCATGGCATAGAAGAAAAAAGAACTGTTTCGTTGCCACACACGCTCTATGTACACACGCGGTGCCGCTTCGATCGGCTCGGCACCGCTCCCTACTATATACACCGGGGTCCGGCGCACCGCCGAGCCCCCAACCGACCCGCGTCGATGCCAAACACGAGCGCCACGCCCGGACCGCATCCACTAGGCGACACGGCGCGAGCCACCCGCACCCCTCCCCAACGCCACCACCGGTGCGCAACGGCGCCGTCCACGGGACACTGACGCCCCCCCCCCTTACTCAAACGAAAACTCCGAAACATCAAACGCCGGCGACGTAAAGAGCGCCACGCGGTCGGCGAGGCGGTGGGCCTCGCGCGGCGCCACGACCATCGTGTCGAGGTGCCCCGGCTCCCCCCCCACGACCGTCGTCAGGTGAAACGTCGGCAGCGCATCGAGGCCGGCCGCGCGCACGACGCCCGCGTTGGCCGGGTCGGTCACGTCGAGGGCGAAAAAGTGCACGTCGCGCCCCCCGTACGCGTCGGCGAGGCGCGCGACGCGCCGCTTCATCGCCGCGCACGAGCGGCAGTGGGGGGCAACGTAGGCCGTGACGACGAGGCCGCCGTCGGCGGCGGGCGCGCGGACGGCGGCGCGAAAGGCGGCTTCGCCGACAATCAAAGGGACGGCGCCGGTGGGGGGGGGTGGGGGGGGGTGGCCGTCGGCGGGCGGGGGGCCGCCACCACCGCCGTGAGGGGGGCGGCGACGGCGGTGCGGGGGCGACGGCGGACCACGCCCACGGCGCGGGTGGGGAGGGCGCGGCGGCCGGTCAAGGCCGCAGGGGCGGCGGTGAACGCCATGGCCGTGGGCCGGCTGGGGGTGTGGAGAAGGGGGATGGGGAGATGCGCAGAGAAGGGGGGGACGGAGAGGAAAGAAGCCGCGGACGTCGACTCGGTCGACGCGGGTGAACGAGGGTGAGCGGACGCGCGCCAAACGAGGGGAGGTCGGCGGCAGAGAGAAGCCGGGAAGAAACGCTATCGACGGTCGGCGGTGGTGGGTGAGGCCGACACAGACTGCCGCGGTATGGCCGCGCTATTGTAGCCGTCCGCGGCGGCTGCTCGGCCGCAACACCCAAACACGCCTACGCGGCGGCGGCGGAGGGGGGCGGCGATGGAACCGGCGGCTCTGCAGGCAACCCGCTGCCTACAACCGCCGGCCACGGTTGCAAGCGCGCCGTGGACACGGCCGCAGGTGCCCGACGAATCCACCCCATCCGCAACGCGCCGCGCCCGCCCGCAGTCACTGTAGATGCACGTCCCCCATTGCCTGCGTGATGGAAGCCCGGCGGCCCAGCGCGGCCGGGGCCCCACCAAACCGCCGGCGGCCGGGCGCCGCGCCGCCGCCGCGGCGTGTGCACCGCCGCGGCCGTGGCGGTGGCGGCGGCGCGGCGCGGCCGGCCACACCCTCCATCGGCCGCCCGTGCAGATGGAACGCATCCGCGCGAATCTGCGAGCACCGCCCCCGCAATGGACGGTCAGCGGGCGCTGGCGGGCGCCGTGGCCCCGCGTGAGGCGCCCAATCGGGGGCGGGGGGGGGGGAAACCCTGGCGACCCCTCTGCCGCCGCGCCGCCAGTGCCAACCAGACGGCCGCCGGCGGCCCACCGCGCAGTGGGTGCTCATCGTGTGTTCACGTGCAAACGCGCAATTCTTGTAAAAAGCGCCGTACAAAGGACCCGCCTGGATGGCGCCAACAAGGGAGATTTCGCCCACAACAATTTGGGCAGCGGAAGAGCGCGTCGTCCGGTGTTTGTCAACTTTACACCAACCGAACCGTCTCGAGGCGCTGAGCACAGCCATAGCCTTCCCTCAGCCCGGTCGCCGCTTCCCTGCGCGTCGTCAACAGTTGCGACATCAGCATCTGGCGGAGGGGGCCTAGCTGTAGAACGACCATGTCGCTTACGCCGTAGGCATTGACAATCTTTCAGCAGCAGCCTGTGTATCTGGCCAACAACAGCCACACATGCGGTGACGAACGATATTGATTGACGATTGGATCATGGCGACTCTTAGCCGTCATGGCGATTGGCTCCGTGTCGCTCTTGACAGCTGGAGATTTTCTGTGCACCAACCTGTGGGTCACCCCTTGAAATGTAAGCCACCAGCTCTTGCGCCCTCTCTCGCAGTTCCTCCACAGTTCTTCCACAATTCGACGTCCGTGCGGATGGCTTTACGGAGGGGGTTTCGGAGCTTTTTGCAAGAAAAACGCGTTTGCGGCTGAACACACGATAAGCACCACTGCGGCGCGGCGCGCCGCGCGGTGGTCGGCCGGCGGGAGCTCATCTCTGGCGCGGCACACGCGCTGCTGTCTGGACAGCAGCGCGTGCCGCGCCGGGGACGTGCCCCCCGCGCGGGTGCACTGGGAATTGCAGTCGGGTCGGCGCGCGGGGGGATGGAAGGCCCGATTGGGCCATCGATGGAAGGGCCCCGCGCGGCGTAGCCGGATGACGTGGTCGTGGCCCGCAGCGCGGGCGCAGATCCAATTACACCCGCAAGGGTCCCGGGTCCGACCGGCGCCAATGCGCAACTTAACCGTCGAGCGTCTTCGGTGGCGCCCGCGCGCGCGGCGGCGCGGCGCAAGGCGCGCGGTGGCAGCCTGTCGTCCATCGACTTGAGCCTCCGCCGGGAGTGAGGCAGCGGCCGGTGCGTGGCGGGGAGCGTGAAGGAAAACAAGTGTAAACGTCGGGGGCACCGTGGCTGTTGGCAGGACGTGCCGCTGTGCGGGACGGAACGTGCCGCGCGCGCCCGAGCGGGGCGACGTCGGCTCCGAGGACACGGACGGGTTGCATTCGCTGGCGCTTTGGTCTGCCGCGGCCGTTTCGCATCGACGCTGTGGTGTGGCCCGCGGCAGCCACCCGTCACGGGTGTGACGAGGGCTGTGGGCATCACGAGCATCGGGGCGACCTGTCGCCCCGTCTGCTACCGTGTTCAGCAGGACCTCGTCAACTGGGAATCGCCGCTCCAATTGTCAGTCGACTGCCAGCGGAGCACGGACGTGCTAGCTGCCATGCCGCTGATGTGTCTCGCGGCCACATTGAGCGGAGTACGTGCGGGAGCTTGGCGTGCAGCACTGCAGTAGGTGGCATATGTTCCCTTTTGACACGCGGGTGGTCCGCAGGAGCCAACAACCCCTCGCACGCCACATCGTCACCCTGTACACCATTGTGTGGTGCGCATCCTGCTGTGAGGCAGGGAAGCACAGCTACAAGGAGATGTACGAGTTCTAGTGGGGCCAGGGGACAATCCCTCCCTCCCCCAAGGGTTCCTTATCGCCAGGATCGACGCGAGCAGCACGCAGGGCCTGACGCGCGTCACGGCGTACGCCGTGCAAGACTGGTGGGCGACGTCGTGCAGCTCCTCTCCTCGCTCGGAAAAGCACGGCTGGTGGCGGACGACCACGGGTTGGCAGGGCACAGAAACAACAAACACAAGGTAGGGTCCGCCCCCGACACGCGCAGACCACGATGGCCCGCATCCAGCTTGTCCTTCCCGCCGCCTCGTCACGAACAAATCTCACGGCGATCTTTTTCGCGCTCTCGGGGGCGGCGGACTGCCGGCTCCACGCGTGGAGCCGGCCCCCCGTGCACGGGGTGCACGGGGGCCAGACCGCCACCACCGCCGCGGCTCCCCCCTGGCCCACTCACAGGCCGTCTGTCACCCCGCCGACACGTGGCGGCCACGACAGCGGGCGGTCGTGTACCCATTGGCCTGACAGGGAATCTTGATCGGACACGGCATTTCCTGATATTTAGCCTCCCCCGCCGCCAGGCCCTCTTGGGGGAGTGCTGGGGTGGCACTTTCAGCCCCTCTCGCGACGGGCCCAGACGATCCCCGCACCGCCTGCAACGCCGCCCCCCCGCCGCCGCCGCCACAAACGCGCCAGCGCGACTCTATTCGTTCCATTCGTTTCGCGATCGGCGGCCGCTGCGTGGCGGCGGGACCGCCTGCAGGGCCCGTGGGGGGGGGGACCCCGCCTGAAGTGGCGACAGGGGGGGGGTGCAAGCTCGCAAAAAAACCCGCGCGGGAGCCCACGCCCCGCGACCGCCCCCCCCGGGCCGCCCCCCCGCGGCCCCCCCCCCCCGGCCGCCCCCGCCCCCCCCCCCCACCCGTGCGCGCGGCGCG
>ENA-ORXT01001878-ORXT01001878.1-marine-metagenome-genome-assembly--contig:-NODE-1878-length-26699-cov-8.701788_pt1 | contig 26699 bp, 23 predicted proteins | sample MGYA00237868_ERZ511482 | MGnify/ENA metagenome assembly ERZ511482
CGCACGATCGCGATCAGCAGCAGCGCCATGATGCCCATGGCGAAGGCGGCCAGCTGCACCACGCTGGAGGCGGCGCGGCGCTCCAGCCCCGCCACCGCCAGGCGGTGACGGGAGCCTGCCAGAGCTCTCACGCCACGGATCATCAGGCGGCCGAACACACCGAACACGCCGAGCATCAGCACCACGCCGATCACCACGATGCCCGACAGCTTCGCATCGCCCGACAGCAGCCACACCACACCGAAGGCTGCCGCGATGCCGCACAGGGTCGCGGTGACGGCACTGCCGTCCAGGCCGGCGTAGTCGTTCTGCAGCACCCGCATCACGTTGACCCGCCCGGCACGGATCACCGGCAGCAGGCCGAACCCCGCCAGCGAGATGAAGGCGGTCAGCGCACCGATCAGCGGCGGCCGGATGCCGGGCGCCGGCAGCTCGAAGGCGAACCAGGTCGACAGCAGGTTGGCCAGCACCAGCTGGGCGCACCAGCCGAGCACCGCGCCGATGACCGTGGCCACCAGCGCCACCAGCGCCAGGCGGGTAGTCAGCCACACGATCACCTCGTTGCGCGACGCGCCCAGGGTACGCATCACAGCACCCGCATCCGCCTGACGCTGCGCGAAATGGCGCACGCTCAGCGCGATCGCGGCACCTGCCAGCAGCACCGTCACCACCGAGGCGAGCCCGAGGAAGCGTTGCGCGCGGTCCAGCGCACGCTCCATCTGCGGGCTGCCGTCGCGCACGCCCTGCACACGCACCTCGTCCGCGTAGTCCTCGGACAGCGTGTCCTGGAACGCCGACACATCCCCGGGCTCGCCCGCCACCAGGAAGGCGAAGCGTGCCCGGCTGCCCTCGACCAGCAGGTCGGCGGCGGCCAGATCGGCGGCGTTGATCATCACGCGCGGCGCGAACTCGAAGAACTGCTGGCCGCGATCGGGCTCGAACAGGATCAGGCGGGTGACCTGGAAGGTGGCGGCGCCCAGCTCCATGCTCTCGCCCTGCGACAGGTCCAGCGCGCTGGCCAGCTGCGCATCCACCCACACGGTGCCGGGATCGGGCACGCCGTCTCGCCGGCGCTGCTCGATCGTGTCCGGCGCATCGAGGGCGGCGAGGTCCAGTCGGCCGCGCAGCGGGTAACCGTCGCTGACCGCCTTGACCGCGACCAGCTGCGACTCGCCGTCGGAATCGATGATGACCGACGGGAAGCCGGTATGGGTGGCGGTGTCCAGGCCCCGGGCCGCAGCCATCGCGCTCAGCCCGTCCGGCAGCGGCAGCCCGGAGGTGACGACCAGATCGGCGGCCAGCACATCCCCCGCCTGCTGCTCCACCGCGCGCCCGATGCGGTCGGTGAAGAAGCCGATCGCGGTCACCGAGGCGACCGCCACGATCAGCGCCAGCGCCAGCACCCGCACTTCGCCCGAACGCAGATCGCGCCACAACGAGCGCAGCGCGAAGCGGATCTGGCGCGCGATGCCGAACCCGCCGCCCGTGCTGCCCGCGGCGGCCGGCACGCGTCCGGCGACGGTGCTCAAGAGGCCTCCGCCAGCTCGGCGGCGCGCTCGACCAGCCGACCGTCCTGCATCAGCAGGCGCCGGTCGCAGCGTGCGGCCAGCCGCTCGTCGTGGGTGACCAGCACCAGCGACGCTCCGCGCGAGGCGCGCAGGCTGAGCATCAGGTCGATCACCCGGTGCCCGGTCTCGGTGTCCAGGTTGCCGGTGGGTTCGTCGGCAAAGAGAATGGCCGGGCGCGACACGAAGGCGCGCGCCAGCGCCACGCGCTGCTGCTCGCCGCCGGACAGCTGCAGTGGCTGGTGGCCGGCCCGATGACCCAGACCCACCTCCTCGAGCATCTCGCGCGCCCGGGATGCGGCATCGTCCTGACCGCCGAGCTCCAGCGGCAGCATCACGTTCTCCAGCGCCGACAGCCCGGGCAGCAGCTGGAAGTTCTGGAACACGAAACCGACGTCCCCGGCCCGCAGCCGGGCTCGCTGGTCCTCGTCCAGGCTGCCCAGGCCCTGCCCGAGCAGCTCCACCTCGCCGCTGGTGGGCAGGTCCAGCCCCGCCAGGATGCCCAGCACGGTCGACTTGCCCGAGCCGGACGGGCCGACGATGGCCACCGCCTCGCCGGCATCGACGGTGATCTCCAGCCCGTCCAGGATGGTCAGCGAGCCCTCGGGCCCGTCCACCGTCTTGCCGATGGCCCGGCCGTGCAGCACGTGACGGTGCCCGGACCTGGGCTCGGACTCGGGTTGGGACGGGTGCGCGGAATTCATCGACGGCTCGCTGGACGGGAACGACCCCCGTAGGATGGGGTCGGATCGGGGAAAGCCCCAGACCTTTGAAGATACGGAGCCTTGTTCGTCGGATGATGCCTTCAGGATTCTTGACAACCCGATTCCCGGCCGCCCCGCTGCTGGCCGGTGCGCTGGCGGCCGGCGCGCTGCTGGTCGCCTCGCTGCTGGCCATCTCACCCGCCCGTGCCGCCGCCGACACCAATGCCGACGACGGCCCGGTGGTGCTGGTGGTCGGCGACAGCCTGAGTGCGGCCTACGGCATCGCCGAGCGTGACGGCTGGGTGGCGCTGGCCGGGCAGGCGCTGGCCGAGGACTACCCCGGCATCGCGTTCGTGAACGCCAGCATCAGCGGCGACACCACCGTGGGCGGCCTGCGCCGCCTGCCCGACGCGCTGGAGCGCTTCGAACCGGACGTGGTGGTCATCGAGCTGGGCGGCAACGACGGCCTGCGCGCCTATCCGACGGATGCCATGCAGGAGAACCTGACCCGCATGGCGACGCTTGCCGAGGACAGCGGCGCGCAGGCGCTGATCCTGGGCATGCTGATCCCGAGCAACTACGGCCGGGCCTACCTGGAACGCTTCTCGGCAGCCTTCGGCGCCGCCGCCGAGGCGAGCGATGCCGGCCTGGTGCCGTTCTTCCTCGAATCGATCGCCACCGACCGGAACTTCTTCCAGCGCGACGGCATCCACCCGACCGAAGCGGCGCAGCCGCTGATGATGGAACACGTGCTGCCGGCGTTGCGCGAGACGCTGGACGAGGCGGCCGCCTCCTGATGCCCCGTCGCAGCAAGATCGAGTTTCCCGGCCACGACGGCGGCACGCTGGCCGGCCTGCTGGAATCCCCCGACGCCGAGCCGCTGGCCACCGCGCTGTTCGCGCACTGCTTCACCTGCGGCAAGGACATCGCCGCCGCCTCGCGCATCGCGCGAGCGCTGGTGGCGCGGGGATTCGAGGTGCTGCGCTTCGATTTCACCGGGCTGGGCAACAGCGACGGGGATTTCGCCAACACGCATTTCTCGTCGAACGTGGGCGACCTGGTCGCCGCCGCCGACTGGCTGCGCAGCGAGGGGCGACCGCCCGCGTTGCTGATCGGCCACAGCTTGGGCGGCACCGCGGTGCTGAACGCCGCCCACCGCGTGCCCGAGTGCCGCGGCGTGGCCACCATCGGCGCCCCGGCGGATGCGCAGCACGTGGCGCAACAGTTCGCCTGCGACATCGACAGCATCGAGCGCGACGGCGCCGCCGAGGTGCAGCTCGCCGGGCGCACCTTCACCATCCGGCGCGAGTTCCTGGAGGACATCCATGCTACCGATGCCTCCCACCTGGCGCAGCTGAAGCCCGCCTTGTTGATCATGCACGCCCCCGGCGACACCACGGTCGCGGTGAGCGAGGCGGAACGTATCTATACCGCGGCGTCGCACCCGAAGAGCTTCGTCGACCTGCACGGTGCCGATCACCTGCTGAGCCGGGCGGCCGATGCGGAGTACGTGGCCACCATGATCGCCGCCTGGGCGTCGCGGCTGATCGCGGCGCCGGCGGGCGAGCCGCACCCGTCGGTGGCGGCCGGCGAGGTGCGGGTCGCCGAACGGGATCACCGCTTCGCGCAGGACGTGCACAGCGATCACCATCACTGGCTCGCCGATGAGCCGGTCAAGGTGGGTGGCGGCAATACCGGCCCGGACCCCTACGAGCAGTTGCTCGCGGCATTGGGCAGTTGCACCACGATGACCCTGCGGATGTATGCGCAGCGCAAGGAGATGCCGCTGGAGGATGTGATCGTGACGTTGCGCCACGAGCGCGAGCATTCGCACGATTGCGAAGGCTGCGAGGAGGAGCCGCGGCGCATCGATGTGCTGACCCGGACCGTGACGCTCACCGGGGATCTGGACGAGACGATGCGCGCCTCGCTGCTGCGCATCGCCGATCGTTGCCCGGTGCACCGCACGCTGGAAGGGCCGCTTGCGATCCGTACGCGGCTGGCAGGCGGGTAGGGGCTGGCTGCCGCGAGGTACCGGTGGAACATCGGCGGCGGGAGAAAAACAACGCTTGTCCGCCCGGTGACCACGGGCAGCACAACGCTTGGAACAACGCTACGGCGAGAAGGTGATCCCGGCGGCAGGAAACCACCTGCTGCGCTTGCGTCAGACCTCACCCCTTCGAACCGGTTTCAAGATCATGAAAATCGACAGAGCACTTGCCGTCAGCACGGGCGGCCTCGTTCTTCTCACCCTCTCCAGCCAGGCGTTCGCCGCCGACCGGAAGGGCGCCGGAAACACGGCGAACCTGATTCAGGGAACGGACGGCAACGCCTCGCAGAACCCTTTCGTGCAACCGCAGGACCCGGCCCTTGCCGGTGGCGGCAGGGACCAGTCACTGGAATCCGAGGGCGTGCTGGACGGTACTCTTCGGGCCGACGTGATCAACGGGCGGCTGGGTCCGGACGTGATCTTCGGCAGCGGGGGCGGAGACGTGCTGCTCGGTGGCCTGGAACACTTCACCGCCAACAACCGGGACCGCGCGTTCGGGGAGCAGGGCCACGACATCTTCATCTGGAAGCCCGGCGACGGGTCGGACTTCTACGATGGCGGCAAGCGTCAGGACGCCATCGTGTTCGGCCTGACCGGTGAACTCGTCGACGACGACGTCGAGTTCCAGGTGGTCAACGACGGCGAGGCCGGCGAGCTGTTCATCGATCCGCACACCGGTCTGCCCCGGGTCGATGTCACCAACTCGCCGGGCTTCTGCGAGATCATCGATGCCGGCAGCACCGTCGATGCGGCCGAACAGCTCGACGCGCTGGGACTGGACCATCTCGTGCGCTTCTCGATCCGCGGCGTTCGGAACGCCTTCGAGGCGGGTGAACAGGCGGAGGACAACGGGGTGCGCGTGACGCTGCACCTGAAGGATGTGGAGATCCTGGTCTGCACCAGCCGCGACGGTGGCGAGATCGAGGTCTTCGACCTGTCCACGAGCCCCGCTCACGTGATCGACCCGCGCGCATTGAACCGCACCCTTCGCAAGCGTCTGGAAGACATCGTGTTCTAGCACCGGGCCTGCCCGGGCCGGCCGAGAGACGCCGGGCATCCTGCTCGGTGTCTTCGTTCTAGATGCCCTTCTCCGTCATGAACCGTCCGATGGTCTCGATGCAGACCTGCCAGGCGGGTTCGCGATCGAGCAGCACGTGATTGCGACTCTCCAGCGGCACGAAATGGGCGTCGGGAATGCCCGTTGCGACCGCCCGTCCGAGATGGAGGGGAATTCTGCGATCGTGCCGCGAGTGAAGAACGATGGTCGGTGCCGCGACACGGGAGAGCCTGTCCTGCACGTCGATGTGCCCGAAGGCGTCCTGGAACCGGGCGGCATTGCGGGGGGACGATGTCAGACGCTGGAACTCGTTGAACCAGTCGAGCTCCGCCTGGCTGGCATCCGGCATGAACGTCTGCGAGAAGACCTGACGGTAGGACGGGTTGTCGGTGCCCCAGCCCAGCTCGGTCAGCGTCATCATCGTTTCGCGCAGTTTCTGCTCCTGCGGGGTGGCGTGATGGCGCCAGCCTGCGCATAGCCACCGATGAGCACCAGCCCGGATACCCGTTCGGGATGTCGCACGGCGTACTCGATGGCGACCGCGCATCCCTGCGATATGCCCAGCAGCGGAAACCGCTCGTAACCGAGCTTGTCCGCAACCGCTTCCAGGTCGTCGACGAACGCCTCGAAACCGAGGTCCGACACCTCCCAGTCCGACAGGCCGCAGCCGCGTTCATCGTAGCGCGCGAACGTGCGGTGGGCGGCGATCTGCGCGAAACCCTTGCCCCAGATCGGGCTGTCCCAATCGAACTCCAGGTGGTTGAGCCAGTTGGCGGCCTTCAGCAACGGGGCACCGGAGCCCAGCGTCGCGTAGGCGATCTTCGTTCCGTCCCCGGCCTCGCAGAACCGGATCCGTTGCGCACGAAGCGCTTGTTTCGGGTTGCCGAGCACCGGCGACGAAGCGGCCAGGAATCCCGGTGCCCCCGGGCCTGCAACGGCGTGCGATTCAGTCGTCCGATCGGCCGATCGATGCGCGTCGTGCCGTGACTCCGGTGGATCGTCCATGGCGCGGAATCGCGACACGATGGCCGACGGTATCCGCTGTCGATAGTCCTCCGCACCGCACGGGTCGGCTTCGCGCCACCGGCGGAACCATTTCTCGATGGCGACCGGTGGCAGGCCGGGGTGGCCACCAGCCAGGCATCGAAACGCCCCACCCCTGCACCGTCGAGCCCGTCGAGCAGCACCCGTTCCAGACGGTCCGCCATCTTCTCCAGCGCATCGATCGGAAGCACGTCCGTACGCTGGAGCAGATCGACGTGAAGGTCCTTGATGTCGATGAGCACATCCGTGGCATCGAAACGCACGCGCTCCCGATCGGCGACGATTCGGGTGTGTCCGGGTGCATCGACGACCTTGCGCAGTTTGCTCAGCGACCAGCGCAAGGCCGCCTTCGGGTCATCGGGCAGGTTCCAGAACAGTTCGCACAGTCGCTCGCGACGGTGCGGTCTCCCGGTGCCGACGAGAAAGGCGAGTAGCGCGCGCGTCTTTCGCGATGCCGGCAGTGCAACACGGGTTCCCATGCTGTCGACCCGCAATTCGCCGAGCAGGGATATCTCGAGAGGCTGGTTCATCGACATCCGTTCACGTCGAGGACGATATCGACGACCACGCCCGGTGCACCGTCGGGTATCGAGCAGGCGCGGAATCGTCCGTGACGGCGGGCTACCTGTCGAAACATGACATGAATGCCGATCGACGTCGAGCGAGAGCGCCGCCGGCGGGTGACCGGACTACCGACCGGACTACGCCTCGGACACCCGCTGATCGTCGTACAACCGCTCCTCCAGGGACCGTCCGCGCGCGATCGAGCGCCAGTGGAACTCGCGCTCGGCCAGTGCCGCGATCACGGCCCGTGCCGCTGCGCTCTCCTCGTCCACCGTCAGCAACAGGTCACCGCGTTCGGCGATCCGGCACTCGCGGATCGATTCCAGCGCCCGCAGCATGTCGGCGGCGGATTCCGCCTCGCGTATCGAACCCAGCGTGACGGTCAACCGCCCCGGTGCCGCCTCCCCGTCGGTGCCGGCGCCGCCGCGCCGCTCGTCGGCCAGCTCGCCACGCGCCGATACCCTGCCGCCCTCCAGCGTGACCACGCGTTCGGTCAGCCGCTCCAGCTCGTCCAGGTTGTGCGAGCTGATCAGGAAGTCCACCTCGTCGCCCAGCTCGCGGATCAGCGCGTGGATGACGCGCACGTTGGGCGGGTCGACCCCGGCGGTGGGCTCGTCCAGCAGGAGCAGCTCGGGCGAGCCGATCAGCGCCTGCGCGAACGAGATGCGCTTTCTCATGCCGTGGCTGAGCGACTCGGGCACGTTGCCGGCCGCCTCGACGAGGCGGACCCGTTCGAGCACCCGATCGGCCTCGGCCCGTGCCGCCGGGCGAGCGAAGCCCTGCAACCGCGCCAGCTGCACCAGCTGCGAGCGCACCGGGAAGCCGGGCGCGAGCGATGCGTCCTGCGGCAGGGCGCCGATGCGACCGCGCAGCACCGCGGCACCGGCCGGTTCGCCCAGCACGCGTACATCGCCGGAGGAGGGGCGCACGAACCCGCACAGCATCGAGAACAGCGTGGTCTTGCCGGCCCCGTTCGGACCCACCAGCGCGATCGGTGCACCGCGTTCCAGCGACAGGTCGACACCGGCCAGCGCCTGCGTGCGCCCGTAGCGCTTGGTCAGGCCACGGCACTCGATCAGCGTGCTCACAGGTCGCGCCTCGTCATGACGAGCGCTGCCAGGCCGAGAAACACCACGGTGTGCACCAGCCCGATCGAGGCGGGGGCGAGGGCCGTCTCGGCGCTGCGCCCCAGCATGGCCCGCACGCCGGAGCCGTGCATCAGGTGCTCGACCCAGCCCTGATCGCCGAACCGGCGCGACAGCCAGCCGGAGACGAGCGACAGCACCACCCACAGGATCAGCGCGTAGCGCGTCGCCTGACCGGGCGTGGAAGCCAGCGAGGAGACCAGCGCCATCAACGCGATCCACGGCAGCAGGGTCAACCACACGGCCAGCACCGAGGCCGGTAGCGAGCGCGTGGCGGCGCCCAGCGCGTCGGGGCGATCGATGGCCACCAGCGCCAGCATGCTCGCCGCGGTGGCCAGCACCATGCCGGCCATCAGCAGTGCCTGGCCGAAGAAGCGCCCCAGCAGGATCTCGATGCGCGAGGCGCGCATCACCAGATAGCGCAACGTGCCTCGGGCGCGGTCGGAGGCGATCTGGTCGGCCGAGGCGAACACCGCCAGGGCCGGCAGCAGGTACAGCGCCACCGCCCACCAGGCCGCCAGCTGCGGCGCCGCCCAACCCAGCAGCGGGTCGAACCCCAGCAACCGGTCGATCAGCGCGCCGGCACCGCGACCACCGGCACCGTCGGCGAACAGGCCGGCCGGGCGGATCACCCAGACCAGCACCGCGTACCAGAGCAGCGCGAATGCCAGCAACGACACCAGACCCCGTCGCGAGGCGAGAAAGCGACGCAGTTCGCCGGTGGCGAGAATCGGTATGCGCACCGGTGCGACGCCCTCGTGTCGGGCCCGTGCCTTGCCCGCGCTCAGACCTTCAACGAGGCGGCATCGTCGATGACGCGCACGGGCGGCCCCACGATCAGCGGATCGGGTCCAATCACCACCTTCTCGTCCTTGTCCGGGTACGACAATCCGTGCAGGAAATGCTGCATGCAGTTGATGCGCGCGCGCTTCTTGTCATCGGACTTGATGATCGTCCAGGGCGCGTCAGCGGTGTCGGTGTAGAAGAACATCGCGTTCTTGGCCTCGGTGTAGTCGTCCCAGAGCTTGACCGAGGCCTGGTCGATCGGCGACAGCTTCCACTGCTTCAGCGGGTCCTTCCTGCGCGAGGCGAAGCGGCGCGCCTGCTCGGCCTGCGACACCGAGAACCAGTATTTCGACAACCTGAGCCCCGAGCGCACCAGCATGCGTTCGAACTCCGGTGCCTGGCGCATGAACTCCAGGTACTCCTCGGCGGTGCAGAACCCCATCACGCGCTCCACCCCGGCACGGTTGTACCAGGAGCGGTCGAAGAAGCGGATCTCGCCGGCGGTCGGCAGGTGCTGCACGTAGCGCTGGAAGTACCACTGGCCCGTTTCGGTCTCGGTCGGCTTCTCCAGCGCGATCACTCTCGCACCGCGCGGATTGAGGTGTTCGGTGAAGCGCTTGATGGTGCCGCCCTTGCCGGCGGCATCCCGGCCCTCGAACAGCAGCGCGAACGACTCGCCCTGCTCGCGGGCCCAGCGCTGCACCTTGAGCAGCTCCACCTGCAGGTCCGCCTTCTGCGCCTCGTACGCCTTGCGCTTGAGCTTCTTCTCGTAGGGGTAGTCGGTGCCTTCCACGTCATTGTGCGCACCATCGTGCGCGTCGGTCCGGTCGCCGGAATCCTTCGAGTCCTTGCCCATCGATCGCTCCGCTGTGCCGGGCGGGTCAGTGTAGCGGTGCGCTCGAGAGCGCGCTGCCGGTCTGCAAGGACGACGCTCGGCTCGATCCAGGCCCGATCCAGGCCCGTGCGCTCGCTCGTTCACCCGTTCACTCCGGGCGCAGCGGCAGGCGCTCGCCCGGTCCGACAAGCCCGGGCGCGGACGCGGATGCCTCTCCGGGCTCGTTGCCGGAGAGCTCGCTTCCCGCCTCCGGATCGTCCCACCCGCGCAGCGTCGGGGCGTGTGCGAGCCCGTCCGCGAACCCGGTCGCGTAGTCCTGGACGAGCGATTGCGAGAGGCTGCCGAACACCTGGCTGAGCAGCGGCTGCGAGGGCGATATCTCCAGCACCTGCACCCCCGGTGGCGGTGCCGCCACAAAGGCACGGGCCTCCCGCTTCGCCGCCTCGTGGCACTCGATCATCCGCAACAGGTTGGCCGGCATGGCGCGGGAGCGGCGAAATCGCAGCACCGAGTTCAACAACCCGGACACGTCACCGTTGCCGGTGCGTATCACCAGTATCCGCCGCGCTCCCTCCTCGTGGGCACGCAGCACCGGGAGCGGGTCGGCCACTCCGCCGTCGATCAGCCATCGGCCCTGCAGGCGGACACCGGAACGGTACAGCAGCGGCACCGCGCTGGAGGCCTTCATGTACTCCACCGCATCGAGCGCGGTCGGTTCGAGGTAGCGCGGCTCCAGCGTGTCCCGGCAGGTGGCGACGAACAGCAGGCGCCGCCGTGGCGCGATATCGCCGAGCTGCACGTACTCCAGATGATGCTCGGGATCGCTGGCGATGTGCTCGAAGTAGCCGTCCAGGTCGATCACGTTCTGGCGGGTGAACCAGCGATACGGCACGTAGAAGCCTGGCGCGGCGGTCAGCCGCTCGATCGCCAGGCGGGCGTAGCCCGGACGATCGAGAAAGAACGCCAGCAGGTTCTGCGCACCGGCCGACACGCCGATGCCCAGGTCGAACGGGAAGATGCGCTCCCCGCTCAGCGCATCCAGCACCCCGGCGGTGTAGATGCCGCGCTGCCCGCCGCCCTCGGCCACCACGGCGGTGAGGCCGCGCCGTTCGCCCTCGCTCGTCGGTGTCATCGCCCTGCTCCCCCCGATCTCGTCACCATCCGGATGCACCGCCGCCGCTCGCCCGCGATCTGTGAGCGTCTCGACATCGGCCAGGACGACGATTCTCTAGCATGCGTGGCGGAGGCGTCAAAATGCTTGAACGGTCAGGAAAACAGGGATGGCTCGGTGCGATCGCGCTATTGGCGGTGGCCGGTGCCCCGGTGCAGGGATCGACAGCCCCGAGCGCATCGGCGGTCTCGGGCGAACCGGTCGGCATCCCGAGCTTCGCCTGCGGCGCGCCACGTGCGCACTCGGACGCGCCGGCGGGGATGACGGAACGCGAGCCCGGGTCGGTGCACCTGCACGCGCTGGGCCGTGCGCTGGAGGAAGGGGATTTTCGTGGCGGACACGGCGTGCGCGTCCAGTGCTTCGGGACACCCGCCGAACGGTCGTACCCGGTCACCTGGCAGCTGCGCCTGGAGCAGCTCGAGCGGATCGAGACGCTGAGCGGCGAGCATTCGCTAACCGCGTTCGAGGAGCGCTACGCGGTGCACGACCCGGGCGATGACCGACGGGTGGCAGGCGTGCTGGTGGCCGAGGTCATGACGCTGCCCGCAGCCCGGCGCTGGCGTGTCGGTGCGGACGGCACGACGCTGCACGCCCGCCAGGACGCTCGACGCGACGGCGCGCCCTGCGCGAACACCGTGACCGGCAGCTGCTCGGTGCCCGTGGACCTGGACTGGCAACTCGGCGGTACCGAGCAGCGACCGGAACTGAGCCTGATGCGCTACGTGGACGGGGTGGCCAGCGGCGCGGTGGTCTGGCACCTGCAGCGCTGAGCGCGCAACGAGCCGCTCATTCCGGCCCGTCCCGGCGCGGCCCGCTCGCCCATCGGTCAGTGCGGCCCTTCGGCCCGCATCTGCGGGAACAGCACCACGTCGCGAATGCTCGGCGAACCGGTCATCAGCATCACCAGCCGGTCGATGCCGATGCCCTCGCCGGCGGTGGGCGGCATGCCGTACTCCAGCGCCCGCACGTAGTCCGCGTCGTAGTGCATCGCCTCGGCATCCCCCGCCTCCTTGTCGGCCACCTGCGCCTGGAAGCGGGCCGCCTGGTCCTCGGCATCGTTGAGTTCCGAGAAGCCGTTGGCGATCTCGCGCCCGCCCACGAACAGCTCGAAGCGATCGGTGACCTCCGGATTCGCATCGTTCCTGCGTGACAGCGGCGACACCTCGGTGGGGTAGAGCGTGATGAAGGTCGGATCGTGCAGCTTCGCCTCCACGCTGGCCTCGAACAGCTCGGTCTGCAGCTTGCCCAGGCCCCAGCCGGGCTTCGGCTCGACACCATGCGCACGCAATACCTCCGAGACGCCCTCGATGATCGCCAGGTTATCGGCCGGTATGCCAGGGTTGTATTCCACGATCGCATCGAACAGGCTGAGCCGCCGGAAGGGGGCTGCGAAATCGAAGCTCGATTCGCCATCCTCGGAGGCGATCGTGGTGCTGCCGATGACATCCTGCGCGATGCCGCGCAGCAGCTCCTCGGTCAGATCCATCAGGTCCTCGTAGTTCGCCCACGCCTGGTAGAACTCCAGCATGGTGAACTCGGGGTTGTGCCGCGTGGACAGCCCCTCGTTGCGGAAGTTGCGGTTGATCTCGAACACCCGCTCGAACCCGCCGACCACCAGCCGCTTCAGGTACAGCTCGGGGGCGATGCGCAGGTACAGCGGCATGTCCAGCGCGTTGTGGTGGGTGGCGAACGGGCGCGCCGCGGCACCGCCCGGGATCGGGTGCATCATCGGCGTCTCGACTTCGAGAAAGTCGCGCTCCTCGAAGAAGCCGCGCACGTAGGCGACGATCGCCGAACGGGTGCGGAAGGTGCGCCGCGTGTCCTGGTTGACGATCAGGTCCACGTAGCGCTGGCGATAGCGCATCTCCTGGTCGCTCAGGCCGTGGAACTTCTCGGGCAGCGGGCGCAGGCCCTTGACCGCCAGATCCACGGAGGCGGCCTGCACGGTCAGCTCACCGACCCTGGTGCGGAACAGCGTGCCGTCCACCACCAGGATGTCGCCGATGTCCAGGCCCTTGAACGCATCGTATGCCTCGTCCCCCAGCGCGTTCTTCTGCACGAAGACCTGCAGGTCCCCGCTACCGTCGCGCAGCGTGGCGAAGCTCGCCTTGCCCATGATGCGTCGCGTCATCATGCGCCCGGCGATGCGCACCGGTATCTCCGATGCCTCCAGGCTTGCCTTGTCGTCATCGACGTGCGTGGCCTGCAGGTCAGCCGCCCGGTGGGTCGGACGAGCACCGTTCGGGAACGCGCTGGCACCCTCGCCCGCCGCTCGTTCGCGCAATGCCGCGAGCTTGTCGCGGCGCTGGCGGATCAGCCGGTTCTCGTCGGTTACCGCACTCTCGTCGGCTGCGATGCTGTCGCCGGATGCCGCCGCCGCATCGGACACGGAAGGGTCGTTCATTGCAATCCGGCCTTCAGGCTCTCCTGCAGGAAGGGGGTCAGGTCGCCATCGAGCACGCCCTGGGTGTTGCTGGTCTCGTGCCCGGTGCGCAGGTCCTTGATGCGCGACTGGTCCAGCACGTAGTTCCTGATCTGGCTGCCCCAGCCGATGTCGGACTTGCCCTCCTCGACGATCTGCTGGTCACCGCGCCGGCGCTGCAGCTCGGCCTCGTACATCTTGGACTTGAGCTGCTTCATGGCGGTGGCCTTGTTCTTGTGCTGCGAGCGATCGTTCTGGCACTGCACCACGATGCCGGACGGCTCGTGGGTGATGCGCACCGCCGATTCGGTCCGGTTGACGTGCTGACCGCCTGCGCCGCTGGCCCGGTAGACATCGATGCGCAGGTCCGACGGATCGATCTCGATCTCGATGTCGTCGTCGATCTCCGGGGACACGAACACGCCGGCGAACGAGGTGTGCCGGCGGCTGCCCGAATCGAACGGGCTCTTTCGCACCAGCCGGTGCACGCCGGTCTCGGTGCGCAGCCAGCCGAACGCGTGATCGCCCTCGAAGCGCACCGTGGCCGACTTGATGCCGGCCACGTCCCCGGGGGAGGCCTCGATCAGCTCGGTCTTGAAGCCCTGCGCCTCGCCCCAGCGCAGGAACATGCGCAGCAGCATCTCGGCCCAGTCCTGCGCCTCGGTGCCGCCGGAACCGGCCTGGATGTCCAGGAAAGCGGGCGCTGCGTCATGCTCGCCGGAGAACATGCGTTGGAACTCCAGCTTGGCGACGCGCGCCTCGAAGCCTGCCAGGTCGTCCGCCACGGCGTCCAGGGTGTCCTGGTCGTCCTCCTCGCGCGCCATGTCGAGCAGGTCCTTCGCATCCCCCAGCCCGCCGTCGAGCGCTGCGAAGGTGTCCACGGTCTCCTGCAGCGAGGCGCGGCGCTGGCCGAGCTTCTGTGCCCGCTCCTGGTTTTCCCAGACCTTCGGGTCCTCGAGTTCCCTCAGGATCTCTTCGAGTTCTTCACGCTTGCCATCGTAGTCAAAGGTACCCCCTGAGGGAGTCGGCCCTCTGCCGAAGATCCTCGATGTGCGTGACGTGGGGATTGATCTCGATCATGCGGGCGCGTCGCCTCGGTCGGTCGGGTAGCCCGGCATGGTAACCCGGTCGGCCCGGGTACCGTCAGCGGCAGGAAGAGACGACCGCGTGCAGGCGGGCGACGTGCGCGGGCAGCTGCAGCGAGGCGACGTTGCCCAGACCGGCCACCAGAGTGCGCGTCGTGCGCGGGACCCCGGCAGCCCAGTCGAAGCGCTCCAGCGGCAGCGCGCCGAGGCCGGCCTCGACCAGGGCCACCTCCAGCCTGATCAGCTCGACCGGTTCATCGAGCGAGACCTGTGCGCACAGCCCGCCGCCACCGGCGTTGTCCAGCCCGACGCCGTCGGCCACGCAGGCCTCCCACACGCGCCGCCGTCCGGCGTACACCGCGCGGGCACGCTCCAGGTGGGCACTGACGGTACCGCGTTCGAGCAGCTCGGCCACCGCCGCCTGGTTCAGCGTGCCGTGCCCGCCGCCCAGCCGGCGCAGCATGCCGCGCGCCGTGTCGGCGTGATCGCCCGGCACCACCAGCCAGGCCACCCGGGCGGCCGGGAAGATCAGCTTGGAGAAGGTGCCGGCGTGCAGCACGCGGGCACCGCGCTCCTCGGCAAGGGCGGCGAGCGCCGGTCGCGGCGTGACGTCGTCGCGGAACTCGCTGTCGTAGTCGTCCTCGATCAGCACCGTGCCGTGGCGGGCCGAATAGTCCAGGAACGCATCACGCCGCGCCGGCGACATCGGCATGCCGAGCGGGTACTGGAAACAGGGCGTCAGGCAGGCGATCGCCGGTGCCGCACCGTCGGGCAGCACCGCGCCCTGTTCGTCGATCGCCAGCGCGCAGGGCGTCAGCCCCTGGGCGCGTACCGCGTCGAACGCGCCCGGGTAGCCGGGGCATTCGACCGCCGCACGCTGGCCCGCATCCCCGTACAGCGCCGCAGCCAGCAACAGGCTCTGGCGGGTGCTGCTGGTGACGACGATGCGATCCGGGTCCACCACCAGGGAGCGGTAGACCGCCAGATGGCGGGCGATGGCTCGCTGCAGGCGCTCCGGCACGTCGCTGCGGTAGCCGAGCTGGTCGCGCGGCAGCCGGGCCGCACGCGCCATCGCGCGGCACCAGGCGGGGTGCGGGAACAGCGACGGGTCCGGTTCGCCGGGCGACAGCGGCAGCGGGCGCGGGCGCGGGATGCCGGTACCCGTCCGCGATCGCCTCGACAGCGACCAGGGGGTCGGATCCGGCGTGCCGATCGGGTCCCGGTCACGATCCGGTTCGCTGCGACGATCCGCTCGCCGGTACGGCATCGGTGCAGCGCTCGGCGCATGGCTGACCCGCGTGCCCCGCCGCCCGGCCGCCTCCACCAGCCCGTCGGCGGCCAGCTGCGCGTACGCCTCCAGCACCGTGTTGCGCGCCACCCCGAGCCGGCCGGCCAGTGCCCGCCCGGCCGGCAGGGTCTCGCCGTCCGGCAGCTCGCCGTGCGTGATCGCCCGGTACAGCCACAGGTACAGCTGGCGCGACAGCGGCAACGGCGAGCCGCGATCGAGCGGCGCCCGCCCGGCGATGCCGGTCGGGGGCCCCATCGCGTCCGCCAGCGGTTCGGTCCCTTCTTCGGCCATGATATGTGCCTTTCTTCGGGACCGACAAGTTCGCACACTCGACCCGAACCCGCTACCCGACACCTGCCGGAAGACCATGCCGAGTACCACCCCCTCCCCGACCGCCACTCCACCCAAGGGCGACAAGCGACGCGTGCGCCAGGCCGCCGACCGCGCGCTCTACGACCGCGACACGCTGTACGCCATCCTCGATGTCGCACCGATCGGCCACATCGCCTTCGTGCACGACGGCTGGCCGCAGTCGATACCCACCGCCATCGCGCGCATCGACGACGGCCTGTGGCTGCACGGCAGCCGGTCGAGCCGGCTGTACCGGGTGCTGGCCGCGGGCGAGCCGGTCGCCGTGTCGGTGTGCCTGGTGGACGGGCTGGTCAAGGCGCGCTCGGCCTTCCACTGCTCGATGAACTACCGCAGCGCGGTGGTGTTCGGCCGCGGCACGCCGGTCGAGGGGGGTGCCAAGACGGACATCCTGGACCGGTTCACCGATCGGCTGATCCCGGGTTGCGAGGGCGACTACCGCCCGCACCTGGCCAAGGAGCTGAAGGCGACCGAGCTGATCCGGATACCGCTGGACGAGGCGTCCTGCAAGGTGCGAACCGGCGGGCCGATCGATGACGACGAGGATGTCGGGCTGCCGCACTGGGCCGGCGTGATCCCGCAGACGGTGGTGAACGGGGTGCCGATCGATGCGGAGAACCTGCCGGCGGGCGGCTACCGGTTCCGACCGGGTCGGTAGCCGGGGGACGTGCTGGATGGCGGACCGGTCGCGTGAGCGCGCACGAGAACGCATCGGGTCAGCCCGTCGGCCCGGACGTTCCAGGCTGGACGCCTCGGCCGAGGTCCGGTGACAAGCCGCTCGAGGGGCGGACCTGCCGGGTGGTACGGTTCGACCCGCCGATCCACGGCGACGCGCTGCACGACGCCTTCGAGCGCGACCGCGATGCCGCGAACTGAACTTACCTGTTCGCGGGGCCGTTCCAGGATCACGCCACCTTCGACACGTGGCTCACGAGTGCCGCCGCCGGCACCGACCCGCAGTTCCAGGCCGTCGTCGACCGCGTCACTGACCGGGCCATCGGCATCATGTCGCTGATGCGCATCGACCCCGTCAACGGGATCATCGAGGTGGGCAACATCCACTTCTGGCCGCTGTTGCAACGCACCGTGCCGGCCACCGAGGCGGTGTACCTGCTGATGCGACACGTGTTCGGCGACCTCGGCTACCGGCGCTTCGAATGAAAGTGCGATGCGTTGAACGTGCCGTTGCGCCGTGCTGCGGAGCGATTCGGGTTCCGCTTCGAAGGCGTGTTCCGGCAGGCGCTGACCTGCACAGCACGCGCTTGACGGCCACGCTTGTTCATCGAAACCGCCGCATCGCCTCCGCGAACGACGGCACGTACCGGATGTCCAATGCTTCGAACTCCTCACGCAAGGGTGATCGCGCTTGAGGGTTGTCCGGATCCTTGTAATCCGACGTGTTGGAACTCAGGAACAGACACCGCGAATCCACGCCCTGATCACGAAGCGACCGGATACCTTCGAGAAGGGTCTCGACGATGATGCAGTCCCACAGTTCCTGCTTCTTCGAGTCGTGTGACGGGGCATCGTGCCGGTCGACCCGATGCAGCGCGCGTGTCACGGCATCTTCGGACTGCGGCATCGGAACCAGATGTGCGATCCAGGACCGCAGCTGGCCGTCGAGCACTTCTACATAGTCGTCCGGCCGAATCTCCCCGGGAGGGGCGCCGAAACCTTCCTTCGCCATCAATCCGTATACCGCTCGCACGTTCTTCTGGTATGCGACGAGACTTTCGCGCGCGTCACGAACCACCCGTTCCCGGTTTCGCTTCAGCTCGACGAACACCCGTTCGGGCGCGAGCACGGCGAGCTTGCCCGCCTCGACTCTCGCGAGCAGGGATCGCGCGTTGGTGCGCTCGGATACCGCCTTCGGACCTTCGACCGGACTTCGGAGGATGTCCAGCAGCGAAGCGGTATCGCACACGAGCAATGCCTCGGCACGCCTCGGACCCTCCGTCAACACCATGCGTCAATCCCGCTCGGAGGTACTCGTGACACCATCATGCAGAGCGACGATAGCGCTCACGTCCGAGGCGCTCGTAGGCATCGACGAGCTCGGCCTGTGCAACCAGCTTGTCCGCGGTGTCCTCGGGCCAGCCATTGTTCACAAGAGCCTGCCGCAGCGCTTCCGTGAAACCGACCTTGGCACGAGGCAACGCGAGATGGAGGAAATCGAGCCACCTCTCCTCGTCTTTCGGATGCCCTGCAGCACCCGAACGGTTGGCGGTGTGGGAGAAGCGAGCCAATGCCCGCACCGCTTCGTCGCCTACCCAGTCGGCCAGCGGTGCGGACGGCTGGCTCAGCGATGTCCGAACGTTGCCACCCTCGGCGATCGAAGTCGCGAACCGGCTGTGGAAATCCGTGACGACACGGTTGTAGGTGTCGTGATCGAGCTGGCCAGCCGAGCCTGCCGGCACCGCATCGGTCAGTTTCAGCCCACCGTCGACCGCGTGCAGCACGATCTGGACCCGGGGCAGGTTCTCATCGGATACGCGTTCGAGCCGGAACCATGTCCACAACCCGTTCTCGTCCCGATCGCCGATATCCGGATCGTGCCAGGGTGACGTGATCGTCTCGAGCACCTTGGCTCGGAGCCTGTCCTTGTCGAGTCGATCGCTACGAACGTAGAAATCACGCAACTGCCGGACATCGGTGTCGAACCCGTCCGGGAAATCGGTCATGACGTTTGACATGGAACAATGTCCTTTCATTCGTGGTGCTGTTCGACAGGGTGCCGCCACTCGATACCGCCTTCAAGCATACGTGGACGTCAGACAAGGCTCAGCCCTTGCGTACCGCCGATCCGACGTGCAGCCTCTCCAGGCGGTCTCGACAAGCCGAACACGAGACTTTCGACCTCATCGAGCGGCACGGCGAGTTCCCGCGCGACGTCCTCCTTCGTCACGCGTTCCGCCCACAGCGCCTTGAACACCTTGTCCCAGACGACGGACGACTCGCGGGCAATGCCATGCGGCTCGCCCGAGCGGTACCCCATGCGGGACAGCTCGATGCAGGTGGTGCGGTACTGCCATTCGGTCAGCCGTTCGAGCGTGTAGCAGCGTCGGACGAGCGCCATCGCGGACACGCTCCACCGTGCCTTGGCACGAATGATCGCGTGCGCATCGATGCGTCGCGGCAGGTTGGCGAGCACGTCCCGGCGCGGCATGAGGAAGGCGGCGGCGAACGTGTTCGCCTCCTGCTCCAGATCCGTCGACGTGTCGACGAGACTGCGGTGACGGTGAAGTACCAGATGGCCCAGTTCGTGCGCGCCGTCGAACACGGAATGCTCGGCCGTCTTCATCATGTTCAGGAACATGTAAGGGCGTTCACCTCGCCAGAACGAGAACGCATCGACCCGACGCGTCTGCTCCGACAGCGAGAACGTTCTCACCCCCCTGGATTCGAGCAGCTTGAGCGACCTCGTCACCGGTTTCTCGCCAAGCTTCCACGCGCAACGCAAGGTCACGGCTGCCTGTTCCGGATCCTCGTTTCGAAGGTCGGGGATATCGGCGAGGGGAAGGTCGAAACGCGCCTCCACCCACTCGGACAGCAGCAATCCGATGCTTCCCGCGGCGATCGCCGCTTCACGCTCGCGGGCACGCATCCCCGACATGCTCCTGAAGCTGACCTCGTCCACGTCGAGCGTCTCGACAGGCTCCCGGAAGAAGAAGTCGAGCGGGTACTCGAGCGCGCGCGCCAGCGCCTCGATGGTCTCGAGCTTCGGTCCGTTGCGCATCTTGGCGATGCGCGAGACCGTCACCTCGGAGACGCCAGCGCGTCGGGCGAGCTCCTTGCCCTTCAGCCCACGACGCTTGCGCGCGATCGCGAACCGCTCGACGTCGAAGTCGGCCATGTCGCGCGCCGCACTCACCGCCTCCTCGAAACGGGAACGTCGAAGATGGGCTCTTCCGTGTCGTCGGCTTCCCGCGACGTTCCGAACCCGTGAAGCGGATCGAGGTCCTGCACGGTGACGATGAAGAGCCGCCTCACGAACACCGCTCCATCGACCAGCGAGAGTTCCGCGGTTCCATCTTCCCCCACCATCAGGAACCAGTGACTCCAGTCAGCCGTTTCCGCGGCAGCAGGATCGGTATCGAGATCCAGCCACCCCTGGCGATTGTCGCGGAGCACCATCGCCGTGCAGGGTCCGAGCTCCGAGTTTCTGACCGGGACCCGCCCGACGTCGCAGGCCCGATCCACGTTCCAGAAACCGATCCGGACCCGCGTGGCCGAGTTCTCGACGTACGAGACTCCGCCGATGTCCCGTCGCGCCCATCGATCGCCGACCAGAACGTCCCGGATCGCCCTCACCCCTTCCAGGAACGAGAACATGCCACCCGCGAACGGGGGATGGTTGTCCGTCGCTCCGAGACGCGCCGTGTACGCCTCGTCCGCCGCACGGGCCAGAGGCGCCCGGCCCTCGAGGCCGAGCCGTGCGAGCAGGTCGATGACCTCGTCCAGTCGTTCGACACAGGTGGTTTCGGTAGGGAAGCCCATGGTTCAATCGTGTTAATTTTCCAGAGCTCAATTGTGGCCGAGAAAATTATCATGTCAAGTGCCCATCGCCCATCAACTTGTCGGCTTGACGTCAGCGCCTTGGCCGCGAACTCGTCAAGGCGAGCGCGCCCGTCAAAACGATTTGCGAGATGCCCGGGGGCAAAGGACATCAATCGTGCAACACCTGTTCGACCATGCCGCCCAGCCGCTGCTTGCGCAGCCTCCAATCCGGCAGCGCCCGATCGAGCAGGCGGTAGAATTCCGACCCGTGGTTACCGACCTTCACATGGCACAGCTCGTGGACGAGAACGCCATCGATGCAGGCGGGCGGCGCCTTGACCAGCGCCGGGTTGAGCGTGATGCGGCCGGCGACCGAGCAGCTTCCCCAGCGCCCGCGCATGGCACGCAACCGGATGGTCGGCGGACTTTCCACCCAGGGCGTGGTCGGCAACAGATCGACCATCCGCCGCGCGAACACCTGACCCGCCCGCTCGCGGTACCAGTCGTCCAGCAGGCGCTTGACCCGCACCGCATCCGGCTCGTCGCACCGGACCTGCAGCTGCTGCCCACGCAGCTTGACGCTACCGGCCGATCCGTTGGCCGCGAGGCGCCTGAGCAGGTAGCGTCGTCCGAGATAGCGGTGCGTCTCCCCGCTGACGTACTCCCGCGGCGTCAGCCCGTCGTGCCGCGCCCGTGCGGTGTCGACCTGCCGGCACAGCCAGCGTGCCTGCCGGACGATGCCCGCCTTGAGTTCGGCACGCGACACGTCACGAGGAGCGTCGACGGCGATGCGGCCAACCGAATCGACGTGCAGCACCAGGCGGCCGCCGCCATCGGACGATTCCCTGATCCGGCACGACAGGATACGCTCGCCGTACGTGACCCGGACGTGGTCGGTCATGCAGCGCTCCTCGCCTGCGCCGCCCGCGTCATGCCGACGATGCGATCGATCATCTCGCGCGCGTGCGCCATGCCGAATCGCCGGAACAGCAACGGCAGCAGACCCTTGCCGATGGCCGACTCCCGCCCCGACGGGTCGAGTGAGTGCTCGGCCATGGCCGTGCGCACCGTCGCCTCCATCGAACGGGCCAGCTCGATCAACGCTTCCGGCTCCTCCTTGCGCTGGGCATCGAACGCCTCTTGGCCGAGCACCAGTGGAAAGACGCCGTAGCAGGCCGCGGCACCGCCCTCGCCGCGCAGGATGGCCGGAATCACGTCGAGATCCCGTGCGCGCACCTTCTTCTCGAACGCCTGGAACAACGCGTACTGCCTGTCCGGATGATCGAACAGCGCTTCGGTCTCGGCGATCGCCTCGCGCAGCAACTCCGAGAACGCCTTCTGCGCATACGGGTCGTCGCCCAACGACTGTTCGATGGTCCGGGTGACACGCGAGCGGATCAGATCGGCTTCGTTGCGGGTCTTTTCCTCGCTCCAGTTCGCGGGATCGTCCTGCCCGAGACGATCGACCTGGTAGAGGCCGGGTGATTCCGCAATGCCGTTGCCGACGACGTGGGTATCGACCAGCCTGCGAACCTGAGGCTCGTAGTCGCTGTAGTCGACCGTCTCCTCGGCATCCCGACGGATGACCGCGCGCAGGCTGTCGAACCATTTCAGATCCGACTTGTAGGTCTGCACGCGTTCCTCGGTGAAGCGCGAGTCGGCGAAAAAGGCGCTCGAGGATAGCGCGAGCTTCAGGCACTGGCCGAATGCCGACAGCGCTTCGTAGAAGTCCTCGCGCCTTTTCAGGTTACCGTCGAACTCGTCCCCGTCGGCGTCGCGCTTCAAGCGCGGTATCAGCGCCTGACGGTAGCGCTCCAGGTCGCCGCGATTCTCGATATCCCCGAACAGGTCCCACAGCGCATCGTGCAATCCGGGCAGCTGCCGATATTCGGTTTCGGTCTTGCGGTACAGCCCCTTCAGATCGTCGATGTCGTAACCGTTCTGGGTCCGTTCAGCGAGATCCTGGTAGCCCTTGACCGAGGTATCGAGGTCGTCGAGCACGCCGCGGTAGTCGATCAGGTAGCCGTAGCGCTTGTGCTCGTGCAGGCGGTTCACGCGGGCGATGGCCTGGATGAGGTTGTGCTCGCGCAGCGGCTTGTCGATGTAGAGCACGGTATTACGCGGCTCGTCGAAGCCGGTGAGCAGCTTGTCGACCACGATCAGCAGATCCGGCGCACCGTCCTGAGCGAAACGCGCGAGCATCTCCTTCTCGTAGGTTTCGGGGTTGCCGGTGACGTTCGCCTGCCACCACGCCTGCACCTTCGGCGTATCCGACTCGTCGGTGTTCGCATGGCCCTCGCGCGTATCCGGTGGAGAGATGATCACCGCACTGGTGACCAGCCCCGTGCGCTCGAAGTGCTCGTGGTAGCGGATCGCGGACAGCTTGCTGTCGGTCGCGACCTGCCCCTTCAATCCCAGCCCTTGCAGCTTGAAGTTGTCGCGAAAATGGGTGGCGATGTCCCAGGCGATCAGCTCGATGCGGTGATCGGCACCGTGGATCGTCTGACGACGTGCGTACTGGCGCTTTAGATCGCGCTGCTGCTCCTCGCTCAGCTCCTCCGTCAACCGCTCGAACCAGTGATCGATCGCCTTGTCGTTAACGTCAAGGTCGGGCTTGCGCTCCTCGTAGAGCAGCGGCGTCACCGCCTGGTCCTCGACCGCCCGCTGCAGGGTGTAGGCGTGCAGGATCGGGCCGAACTTGCCGACCGTCTTTTCCTTCTTCAACAGCGGCGTGCCGGTGAAGGCGACGAACGCGGCATTCGGCAATGCCTGCCGCATGCGCTCGTGGTTCTCGCCCGACTGGCTGCGGTGCCCCTCGTCGATCAGCACGATGATGTCCGAGGAATCGTTGCGGCAGGCCTTCTCGCGCGTGGCGGTGACGAACTTCTGCATCAACGTGAACAGGATGCGTTCGTCACCGTGCGCGATGCGTCGTGCGAGATCGGTACCGGTGTTGGCGCGGGCCCGCTCGCCGCGCTTCGCACTCGCGGCGGACAGCCCGAATGCGCCGCTGGCCCCGAAGGTGTCGGCCAGCTGCCGTTCCAGATCGACCCGATCGGTGACCACGATCAGCCGGCAGTTCTTCAACGATTCCACCATCAGCAGCGCCCGGCACAGGAACACCATCGTCAGCGACTTGCCCGAACCGGTGGTGTGCCAGATGACGCCACCCTGCCGCGCATCGCCCTGCTTGACCTCGATGCGCCGCAGGAGCTTCCGGGTGCCGAAGAACTGCGGGTAGCGGGCTGCGATCCGGCCGATGCGCACGTCGTAGAGCAGGTAGAAGCGTATGAATTCGAGCAATCGTGCAGGCGTCAGCAGCCCGATCAGCAGCCGGTCCTGATCGGTGACTGCCAGATCACCGTGACTCCACAGCGTCTCGAAGTGCTCGCGAACCGCCTGGGAACGACCGGCAAGCAGTTGCTCACGCGCCTCGGCAGGATGGGGCCAATTCTTGATCGCTTCGCAGTGCGCCTCGTCGAACACCTCCTCGCGCCATTGCGACCAGAACTTCATCGGAGTGCGCGTGGTGCCGTAACGCCCGCTCGAACCGTCGATCGACAGCAACAGCTGGGCGAACGCGAACAGCTGCGGTATCTCGCTACTCTTCTGGTTACGCAGCATCTGGCTGATGCCATCGTCTATGGCGTCCCGGCCCGAGCCACCTCCGCCGGGGCGTTTAGCCTCGATGACGACCAGCGGCAGGCCGTTCACGAAGCAGACGATGTCGGGTATGCGCGGTTCGGTACCGGTGGCGTTGAGCACCGGGAACTCTTCGGTGACGTGAAAGCTGTTCGCCGAGGGGACATTCCAGTCGATGATCGGCACCGTCACGTTGTGGCGCTTGCCGGCGATGAATTCGGTAACGGTGATGCCGAGGATGAGCTTGTTGTGAAATTGCTGGGCGGCTGTCATTAAACCTTCGTTGGTGGCGGGGGAGGACAGTTCGGCGATCAGGCGGTCGATGCTGTCGGCCGAGAGCGAATGCACGGCGCCGCTGTATTCGTACGTACATTTACCGAGCGCCTCTGCAAGCGTTCGTCGAAGCACGATACTGCTTCGCGAATCGCGCTGTGCAGATGCGCTAGCCGGCGACAAATACTGCCAACAGATACGGTTCAGCGTAGCAAGCGCCGGAATTTTGCTGATGAGCTCCTCACCAGCCTGAGGCCAGATCATGCCGCGCGGCCAGCCTGAAATAGATGGCCTCCATTCAAAAATCCAGAAAATAGTGCAGACCTTTCAACTATCAAAGCAGCTTTCTGTGCGGCGTATTTTTTCTCCATTTCTTCAACGCAATTTATTGCCCCTGAAACATAATTCTGCCGCTCATAGGAAGGCCTAAAAACACTTAATCCAAAAAAATCACCTATTCCGACATTCAACAACCCATGGTTTCTAGCACCCTCTTGTGCTATAGATGAAATCTGATCATTATGACAACCTGACTCGAAATAATGCCTGTAGTAGTCATGAGAGTCACTTGCTTCATCCTTCAATTCGAAACATATATACAAACTAGAAACAACACCGCAAGCAGCATCAACAAGAGGCTTGATAGCGCCCATTGGATAACCACTAGAATAGCTTTTATTATACGCAAAATCTCCACGCTCAAGTAACGTGTATGTAGAAAGATTATTGCTTGCTACAGGTTTGTTAAAATAATCTAACTGACTAACAAGACCTTTCTGCGCAGAGATTGTTAGAACATTTTCGTTCAGAACGGTGTTCTTCCGAACCACTCTAGCGAAAACATCGTCAAAATTTGCCCACCTTGCCTTCTCCAAACCACGTTCGAAATTTAGCAATTTCCGCATTAGAAATATCTTCTCCCTTCCTACAGCGCAAAGGAGACGCTCTACAGAAGAGATCGCTTCATCCCAGACATGGATGACCTCCATAATTCGTTGCTGCTCTTTCAGGGCAGGAAAAATGACCGGGAATTTTTTTAGCTGAGAAGAATTAATACTTGCTAAATTAGTCGACCTTTTGGCACAGCTTAAAAAATAATTTTTCCCGTATGCCGAGCCAGAAAGCGCACTCAAAAAATACGGCGACAGAACATCGTTTTTCACTCGCACGACAAACACATGATTCTGGTGCAAGCATTGCGGAATCTGACTGTTCCAAACATCACCCCGCCCCAATTTATCGAAGTCCCCACCTTCTGTCATAAGCACATCCCCTTCAACTAGGCTATAACGCTCAATTTTTCTCCTCTCAATTTCGATGGTCTTAATTTCGTTCAAGTCGAGCCTACCATCTTGGACATTAGCAACTCTGAGGTACGGCAGCTCGACCGGGTCCTCAAGTTTCTTCTTGTTCTTCGCAACGCCTGTCCGGACTTCCGCGACCTCTTCAAGCGGAACCCGTTCCCACCCATTAGGAACCATAGCCAAGCTCCTTCAGGTACCTATCCATCTTCACTTCCAGACTCTCTAGCTCTTTCTTTAAACCTAGGCGCTCTGCACGCACTGCCATCAGATCGATCTGCTCTTCCTCCTTGAAGGTGTCAACATAGCGCGGAATATTCAGGTTGAAACCGTTCGCCGATATTTCTTCCAAAGTTGCCCGACGAGCGTATTTTTCAGCACTTTTCCCGGCAAAGTAAGTATCGACAATCTTGCCAACGTTCTCCTTAGTCAGTTCGTTCTGCTTCTTCCCATCCCGATATTCTCGACTCGCATCGATGAACATCACATCCGTGTCCGTCTTGTCCATCCGGAAAATAATGATGACCGCCGGAATACCGGTACCGAAGAACAGCATTTCGGGCAGACCAATCACACAATCAAGCAGGTTCTCTTCGACCAACGCCTTGCGAATCTTCCCCTCGCTCGCTCCCCGAAACAACACGCCATGCGGCACGACCACAGCCATTCGGCCGGTCTCAGGCTTCAGCGTCTCGATCATGTGCTGAATGAACGCATAATCGCCCTTCGTCTTCGGCGGCACGCCACGGCTGTACCGCTTGTACGGATCATTGCTAGCAGCCTCGTGCCCCCACTTGTCCAGCGAGAACGGCGGGTTCGCGACGACAATATCGAACTGACGCAACCGCTCGTTGTCATCCAGCAACAACGGATTCCTGAGCGTGTCGCCCCACTTGATGAT
>ENA-ORXT01001880-ORXT01001880.1-marine-metagenome-genome-assembly--contig:-NODE-1880-length-26683-cov-9.357025_pt1 | contig 26683 bp, 22 predicted proteins | sample MGYA00237868_ERZ511482 | MGnify/ENA metagenome assembly ERZ511482
ATGGCACAAACGGAGTTGACGGACAGGATGGGGACAATGGTGCAGATGGTGAGAACGGAGTTAACGGCCAAGACGGCAATAATGGAACAGATGGCGAGAACGGAGTTAACGGCCAAGATGGAGAGAACGGTGCAGACGGAACAAATGGAGAGAATGGACAAGACGGCGACAACGGTTCAGATGGTTCAAACGGAGTTGACGGACAAGATGGGGACAACGGTTTAGATGGTGCAAATGGAGTTGACGGCCAAGATGGAGAGAACGGTGCAGATGGAATAAACGGAGTTGACGGACAAAATGGTGACAACGGTTCAGATGGTAGAGACGGAAGAGATGGAGTTAACTGTTGGGATACAGATGGGGATGGACAAGCAGATACATCAGAAGATACGAATGGAGACGGAACGATAGACTCAGGTGATTGTCAAGGCATGAAAGGAGTTAAAGGAGATGCAGGCTCAGATGGAGAAAACGGAGTTGACGGACAAGATGGTGAGAACGGTGCAGACGGAACAAATGGAACAGATGGCACAAACGGAGTTGATGGACAAGATGGAGACAACGGTGTAGACGGAGAGAATGGATTAGATGGCACAAATGGAGTTGACGGTCAAGACGGGGATAATGGTTCAGATGGCACAAACGGAGTTAATGGTCAAGATGGTGAGAACGGTGTAGATGGCACAAACGGAGTTGATGGACAAGATGGAGACAACGGTGTAGACGGAGAGAATGGATCAGATGGCACAAATGGAGTTGACGGTCAAGACGGGGATAATGGTTCAAATGGCACAAACGGAGTTGACGGCCAAGACGGGGAGAATGGTTCAAATGGCACAAACGGAGTTAACGGCCAAGATGGAGAGAACGGAGTTAATGGACAAGATGGTGACAATGGCTCAGATGGAGATAATGGAAGAGACGGAGTTAATTGTTGGGATACAGATGGAGACGGCCAAGCAGACACATCAGAAGATACGAATGGAGATGGAACAATAGATGCTGGTGACTGTCAAGGCATGAAAGGAGATGCAGGAACAGATGGCGAAGACGGTGTCAATGGCATCAATGGAGTAAACGGTCAAGATGGCGAGAATGGCTCAAATGGAAACAATGGAGTTGACGGTCAAAATGGTGTTAACGGAAGCAACGGTAAAGATGGAGTAAATGGAAGAGACGGGGATACAGGTGCCAAAGGAGATACTGGTGATAGAGGAGCTGATGGAAGAGATGGAGTTAATGGTATAAGCTGTTGGGATTTAGATGGAGATGGCCTAAATGACCCTAATGAAGATACGAATGGAGATGGTGTTTATGATAGCTCGGATTGCCAAGGAATGAAGGGAGTCAAAGGTGACACCGGAGTAAAAGGGCAAGATGGTACAAATGGACAAGACGGAAATGATGGAAGAGATGGAGAAGCAGGTCCTAAAGGTGATAGAGGCGATAAAGGTGATACGGGTGATAAAGGATCAGATGGTCAAGACGGAAGAGATGGTAGAGACGGTATAAGTTGTTGGGATTTAGATGGAGATGGTCTTAATGATCCAAACGAAGACACAAACAACGATGGTGTTTTCAATGCTGAAGATTGCAGAGGCACTGATGGTCAAAACGGCACGAATGGAACAGACGGAGCAAAAGGCGACAAAGGAGATAAAGGTGACAGAGGCGATGCAGGAGCAGATGGTACGAACGGAACAGATGGCGCAAAAGGCGACAAGGGAGATAAAGGTGACAGAGGCGATGCAGGAGCAGATGGTACGAACGGAACAGATGGCGCAAAAGGCGACAAAGGAGATAAAGGTGACAGAGGCGATGCAGGAGCAGATGGTACGAACGGAACAGACGGCGCAAAAGGTGACAAGGGAGATAAAGGCGATGCAGGAACAAATGGTACGAACGGAACAGATGGCGCAAAAGGCGACAAGGGAGATAGAGGAGAAGCTGGGACAAACGGAACAGATGGTGCGAAAGGAGACAAGGGAGACCAAGGAGAAGCTGGCACGAACGGAACAGATGGTGCGAAAGGAGATAAAGGAGACCAAGGAGAAGCTGGGACAAACGGCATGAATGGAACAGACGGAGCGAAAGGAGACAAGGGAGACAGAGGAGAAGCTGGAATGAACGGAACAGATGGAGCGAAAGGAGATAAGGGAGATAGAGGAGAAGCTGGTACGAATGGAGCAGATGGTGCGAAAGGAGACAAGGGAGACCAAGGAGAAGCTGGAACAAATGGGACAAACGGAACAGATGGTGCGAAAGGAGATAAGGGAGACCAAGGAGAAGCTGGTACGAACGGAACAGATGGCACAGACGGAGCAAAAGGAGATAGAGGAGACCAAGGTGTAAGAGGAGACCAAGGTGAAAGAGGAGAAAAAGGAGATGCTGGGATGAAAGGTGAAAAGGGAGATACTGGTTCTGCGGGTACGAATGGGGTAGACGGGGCAAAAGGAGATAAAGGAGACAAAGGAGACACTGGCTCTGCAGGTACAAATGGTGCGAACGGAGTAGACGGAGCAAAAGGTGACAAGGGAGATAAAGGCGACAAAGGAGATACTGGAACAGACGGAGCACGAGGTGATAAGGGAGATAGAGGAGACCAAGGAGATAGAGGTGAGAAAGGTGATAGAGGAGAAAAAGGAGTAAAAGGAGATACAGGAGCTCAAGGCATCCAAGGATCAACTGGTGAGAAAGGTGATAGAGGAGCAGAAGGCCCTCAAGGAGCTCAAGGTACTCAAGGTATAGCTGGTAAGAAAGGAGTGAAAGGTGATCCTGGGTCTGTAGCTAAGCCTTCAGAGTTTAAGATTCCTAATATGAATGACTATGCTGTTGGAGACAAGATCACATTTAATACTGATTGTTATGGTCCAACGGAAGCAGTTGTGATTGCTAAAACGGATGGAGATGAATCTCGTGGAATTAGACCAAGTATGAAGGTTTGTTACAATTTCGCTTTTCAGTCGAAGGTGTCTCAGGCAGTATTCATGACAGCGATCAATAAGTTTACTGATTCAGTAAATTGTAGAGTGAACTTCTCGATCAACCTTACAGAAGATGTTACATCTAGAACAGTATGTGTGAATATTGTGAGAACCGATAGTTATGAAGCTTGGGATGAAGACTTCGCATTCATATTCACGATGTTAACTTATTAAATAAAATCATTAGTGGAAGGTCAGTAGTGCCTTCCACTAACTTTAAATGTAATTATGAGTTTATCTAATAGTCTTAAGGCAGCAGTTCTTCTTGTAGCTTTCATATTTTGCTCTGGCGAATATGTGAAAGCTCAAACTAGTTCCAGGTTATTTAGTGATTTGACGATCAAGAATAAAGTAGCAATTACTTTCTTTGGTAGCCATCATTTTGATAATGAAGAAAAGGGTTTTTACCCAGGTATTATTTCTACTGAACGGTCTGGGAAAAAGGGTTTTGTCAACTTTAGTAGAGGGAGTAGTTGGATAGGAGCTTCAGAGCTTCAGCATGTTGATGGTTATGTTTGTGTTTATCATAACGAGCCATTCACATTTCCTATAGGAGCAAATTTTAAGTATCGTCCAGTGGCTATATCAGGAGCTAGGGCATCAGATGCGGCTTATTTTAATGAAGACCCGCAAGAAATAGACGAAATAGCTGAGCAGAACCTTGATACCGATTTAGAGCAAATAAGTAGCACTGAATATTGGGATATCAACGGTAAGAATAGAACTAATATCACATTAACATGGGATGATTACAGCAATGTAAAAGAACTGACTGATGGAGAATTAGCTGGTTTGAGTATCGTTGGTTGGAAAAATGATAGATGGGAAGTAATTCCTTCAAAAATAGATGAAAACATGCTGGATATCTCAGCATATAATGCTATGTTTAACGAAGATATTTCTAGCTTCAAAGGTGGATCTATAACAACATTAGAGGCCATCCCAATAAACTCTTATGATTTTTACACCTTTGGAGCTATTAAATCTTCTTACATAGAAAACCCGACTATTGCTAGTTCTAGCTTTAGAGTGTTTCCAAATCCTCACGTACTTGGAGGTTCTACTAAACTTACATTCGAAGAGAACATTTCATTGGATAAAAAGATTCGTATCTACAATTCTAATGAACAGTTAATCTATGAGACTACTGCTAGAGCGAATCAAAAAACATTGGTATTAGAAAATGTAGCTGAAGTACCGGGTGTTTATACTATACAAATCACAGATTCAAATGGATTTGCAGCTAGTAAGAATTTAATTGTCGTTGATAATTAAGATATTTTAGAAAAAGAGAATTGAAGTCTAATACTCCAATTCTCTTTTTCTAAAACTTTTGGGTTCATCATTTCTATATCCCCACTTTTCTACCCACATCTTTCGGCCATCATAAGTGCTGATGTCATAAGTTTCTTCGAATATTACTTTTTTATTCTCGTCAAGTATTTTGACTTTAGTCTCATTGCCATATTCGTCATACTCAAACATTTGATGTCTATACAACTGTTCATCAGCCGTGAAGACTTTTTTTGAGGTCAGATTATTCTTAGAATCATATTCAAATTTTTCCTTTCGCAATAGTTCTTTAGTTTCTGCTTCATAAGCCAAAACTTCTACTTTATCCTTATTCTTATTATAGATCTTCACATAGTTACTTTGCAGGATGTTGTTAGCATCGTAGAAGCTAGTCCTGATGGTGTCATCCTCAGCATATATTGCCGGGTAGATTTCTCTACTCCTGAGGTTACCCAGTTCATCATATTGAAAATGCTGGCTTATTCGACCCTCAGTATTATATTCAAATGCCTCTTTGTACAACGGCTTACCCATTACAGGTTTTCCGTTTTTGATGTCCACGTCATATACATCCATCGCAGTAACTTTCGGTCTTTCTCTTACTTCTGCCTCGCAAGAAGCAAATAGAAGTGGTACTAAAATCAAATGTTTAAATCTCATAAGGAAGATTATTAGTTATAAAATCCAATGCTTTCATATCTGCCCAACTATATTCTGTTCCTAAACCCATGAAGCCTACATGACCTCCATACTTTGGCATCGACAAATGTACATATTCCGAGCCTTGAGCCTGTTTTACGGGAAACTTATTAGTGTCAAGAAATGGATCATTACACGCATTAATTATCAAAGTAGGCGTCTTAACACCTTGTAAGTATCGATTACTACTATTTAAAGTATAATATTCTGATGCATCTTTAAATCCATGAATTGGCCCTGTGAAATGCTCATCAAAATCTCTAAGCGTCTTTACCAATTTTACTTTAGCAAGATCAATAGCATCAGGATATAAATTTGCTTTGATTTTCAACTTGCCTATAAGACTAACCAAAAATCTTCTCTCATAGATATAATTAGAAGGTTTGGATATTACTTCTGAGCACGCAGCTAGATCACATGGAGCAGATATGCCGACTACAGATCTTAATTTATTGGATTTGGTATAGCTAGATTCTCCTGCATATTTCAATACCATATTAGCGCCCAAGCTATAGCCGATTAAAGCAATAGATGAGTATGAAGACTCATACTTCGAAATGACTAGATCTATATCATCTGTAGCTCCAGAGTGATACATCCTTAAATTTCGATTGCTTTCTCCACTGCAGCCACGATAGTTCATAGCGACGATATCAAATCGATGATCAGATAATAATGATGCCATGTTAGAGATATAATTAGAAGCAGAACTGCCTTCTAAGCCATGACAGAGGATAGCAAGTCGGTCTGTGCCAGAGATGATCTTATCGATATCTATGAAATCACCGTCAGGTGTGTCAAGTCTATCTCTAGTATATTCCTCGATATTCTTATGATGGAATATATGTGGGATGATGGTACCTAAATGCCCATTTCTATGCAGTAGCTTCGGGATGTATTCTTGGGAATCAGTGATTGGCATATTGTATAATACCTAATATTATTGCATGATATTATAAGCCGCGTTTTGGGAGATATGATCTATCAGGATATCAGGAAAATCAGTGATTATACCATCTACGCCTAGCTCCAGCATTAGCTCCATATCCTTTACCTCATTTACAGTCCAAGGAATTAACTTCATTCCTTTCGTTCTGCAATAGCTTACAAGTTCCTCAGTCACTAATTTATAGTAAGGACTATACACTTCTGGAGTGAAGCCAAGATTAGCCAGATTAATTTCTGGTGAGTCCATATTTTCAATTAATAAAACAAGTTTGATTTCAGGATCATTCGCTCTAGTCTCTTTAAGAGATGCAACATCAAATGACTGAATGAATATCCGTTCTTTGATTCCAGATCCCTGAATAGTACTAACAACTAATGCCGAAAACTCCTCGACACCAGGATGAAAGATATTATCAGCCTCCGGCTTTCGCTTTATTTCTACATTATAATATGGTAGAGGTCTGTTGTTTTTTTTCGATAAACTCTCAGCTTTTGCTATTACTTCTTTCAATAAGGGCTTAGTAGCTCCTATGTTTTTTTGATCAGGAAACCTATCATGAGATTTAAGACCGACATCATACGATGTAATCTCATCAGCAGTAAGCTTATAAATGTTGTGCTCAAGCTGATTGTCTGCAGTTATTTCTAAACCGCCTGGCGCAGTACTGATCTCATGGTTAAAGAAAGGTTCGTGAGACACTATGACTTCTTTATCTTTAGATATGACGAGGTCCATTTCTAATGTCGTAACTCCTAGATGGAGCGCTTTCTCAAAGGCTATGAGTGTATTCTCTGGTAATAAGCCCCTACAACCTCTATGACCTTGTACGTCAATCAGTTTTACATCTTTATTCTTGTTCATTTTGTTTGTACTACATGATAACATTGTAAGAACAGTAAAACAGAGAATAGTATTTTTCATAAGTAAGAGATATCAGTTTTAAGATATTATAAAATTAGAAGAATAAAACTGTTCAATCTTAAGATTCTTGCTTTGGAGTCCATTTAAGTTTTTATTCTCGAGAGGGCCAATATAGAGCTAATCGAGTGTCCGGAAATCGTAAAATAAGAATTTTAAGTTTTGGCTTTTAAGTCATAATGGAATCAACTTAACACCTCTCTATTTGTAATGAGCATAGTTGATTTCAAGAAAATCTTTTATTCTACCTCTTGAGTTAACTTAAAATAATATCTTGGTTTAAACTTATTATATGAAGACTTCACAATTCATACTGGCTTTAGATCAAGGTACTACTAGTTCTAGAGCAATAATATTCGATCATAACGGGACGATTAAACAAGTCAGTCAAAAAGAATTCAAGCAAATATATCCTAAGCCAGGGTGGGTGGAGCATGATGCAAATGAAATATGGGAATCTCAGCTACAGGTATTAAAAGATTGTGTAAAGGAAGCAGGCATAAGTGATGATGCTATTAATGCGATAGGAATTACAAATCAAAGGGAGACTACAATAATATGGAATAGAGAAACGGGAAAACCCATACATAATGCAATCGTGTGGCAAGACAGGAGAACGGCAGGTTACTGCGATACACTTAAAGCAGCAGGTAAGGCAGAGATGATACAGAATAAAACTGGTCTGGTGGTTGATGCATATTTCTCTGGTACTAAGATCAAGTGGATACTAGATAATGTTGATGGAGCAAGAGCTTTAGCAGATCAAGGAAAGCTAGCATTTGGTACGGTAGACAGTTGGTTGTTATGGAATCTGACTGGAGGCAAAGTGCATGTTACTGATGTTACGAATGCTAGTAGAACGATGATTTATAACATACGTGAACTGAAATGGGATAATGAATTATTAGAGTTGCTAGATATCCCTGCTTCAATATTGCCAGAGGTAAGATCTAGTAGTGAGGTCTATGGCAATGTAACAACAGATGTGCTCGGAGGCGATATACCCATATCAGGAATAGCAGGTGATCAACAGTCAGCGCTATTTGGGCAAATGTGTACTAGAGTAGGAATGGCAAAAAGTACTTATGGGACAGGTTGTTTCCTGATGATGAATACTGGAGAGTATGTTGTGAAATCGACTAATAACTTACTATCAACTATTGCATGGCAAGTTAATGGAGTTACCCAATACGCACTAGAAGGAAGTGTATTCGTCGGTGGTGCCGTGATACAGTGGTTACGAGATGGAATAGGGATCTTAGATGATGCCAGCGATAGTGAGGCAATTGCAATGGAAGTAGAAGATAATGGAGGCGTATATTTCGTGCCTGCTCTTACTGGTCTTGGTGCGCCGCACTGGGATGCATATGCTAGAGGTACTATCATCGGGATTACCCGTGGTACTAATAGAGCACACTTGACACGAGCAGCGATAGAGAGTATCTGCTATCAGGTCAATGATGTAGTACGCGCAATGGAAGCGGATACAGGTCGGTCCCTTGCAGAGTTAAGGGTAGATGGTGGAGCCGTAGCGAATAATTTATTACTACAATTTCAAGCTGATATATTGAGAACTGGAGTTGCTAGACCTACTATCCTTGAGACTACGGCCCTAGGTGCTGCATATTTAGCAGGACTTGCAACAGGATACTGGAGCAGTATGGATGAAATCGCAAGTCAATGGGGCTTAGATAAAAAGTTTGAACCTAGCATGGAAGAAGAAAAAGCTCGAGCTTATACAGCAGAATGGGATAGAGCAGTAGGAAGATCAAAAATGTGGATACAAGAAGAAAAATCTTAAACGAACAAAACTTTTAAATATGACACCTTTTATTGCCGAATTAGTAGGGACCATGTTGTTGATACTTCTAGGTCTTGGAGTAGTAGCCAATGTTGTTTTGGAAAAAACCAAAGGGAATGGAGCAGGAGCGGTTTTAATAACCTTTGCTTGGGGACTTGCTGTCTATGTCGGTGTCGTGATAGCAGGACCTTATAGTGGAGCGCATCTTAACCCTGCAGTGACTATTGGTTTGGCAATTGGTGGTAAATTTGCTTGGAGCTCAGTCTTGCCATACTGTCTTGCTCAGATCATTGGTGCAGCTATAGGTGCGGCTATGGTAGGAATAATGTACGTAGACCACTTCAAAGCGACGAAGGATCTCAATATGAAGCTGGGAGTATTTGCTACAGGCGCTGAGATCAAGAATCCTATTCCTAATCTTTTATCTGAGGCCTTTGGGACTTTTGTGTTACTTATGGGTGTGTTCTATATATCTGACCCGATCGTCAATACTAGCTTAACAGATGATATGAAGATCGGCCTAGGCTCAGTAGGTGCTTTACCCGTAGCTTTATTTGTCATTGCAATAGGAATGTCCTTGGGGGGGACTACTGGTTATGCTATAAATCCCACGAGAGACATAATTCCAAGATTGATGCATGGTATTCTTCCTATAGGAGAAAAGCGAGATGGTGATTGGGGGTATGCATGGGTACCTTTATTAGGCCCTCTTTTGGGTGCGGCAGCAGCAGCAGGACTACATATTGCACTTAGTTGATTTGGCTACTTATGCTTTTGTGCAAATATCAATGCTGCTGATAGCATCAAGTAATATATTTCCTTTAGAACCTAGGATTATTCCCTTCTTGTCTACTGCTTCAAAGAAAATATAATTAGATTCTTCTATGGGAGTAAACTCAATAAGGTAAGTTTTCCAATCCTCATGTTTGATCAATTCGGATTGGAAGACCATCTGGTCTTTACCGCATTTCTTAGAACCAATATAAATTCTCAATTTTGCCGGAGCATCATATCCTGCATAATTGTTTGAGTGAGCAAGGTCAATTGTGAATCGGTAGCATTTGTCAATTTCCATTTTACCACTAGTCCGCTGACCTATTGCTTCATAGCTTCTATCTTCTCGTATGATGAGTCCTAGATAAGTATCTCCATCTGACGCTTCTTCATATACCCCCCAGTATCCTGGGAATATATCCGGTGTAGTAGACTCAGTACACTCAAACCAGCCCATCGGAGTGGTCGCATCTGATGGCTCGTCCTCAAACGAAGGATTATTCAAAGTGATGGATTGAGCTGTACCTGCAAGTACGCAGAGAGAAAAACAAGCAATAAATGTCAATTGACGCATGGATATATTAAAATTTTTATAATATTATTTCTTTACTTTGTCGCTCTAATTAAGAGAGATGCGCAAAGTATTATCTAGCTACATACTAACAATAATAAGTCTTTCTTTAGTTCTTTTCCTGCTAGGTTTATATCTCATCGTAGCGAGCCAAACCAATCAAATAACGAATACCCTTAAGGAGAAAATAAATATAGTAATCGAACTATATGAAAACTATGACGATAATGACAAAAAGGCACTACTGTCAAGCCTTGGCTCCAATGAAGCCGTCATAGGATCAAGCATCCAACTACTCACTAAAGAGGAAGCTAAGCAGATAATGATAGGGGAGGATGACCTTATATTCATGGATGATAGTCTTCAAAATCCTTTTAGGGATGCAATCGTACTTAATCTCAGATCAGATAAATATGAATCAGATTTTCTAGAACAGTTCTCGGCAGTACTAAAGTCTGAGAAGATAGTAGCGGACGTATTTTACCAAAAAGATCTTTTTGAATTGATCAACCGGAACCTGAGTAAAGTAAGTATCACCTTTTTGATAATCGGGATATTAATGTTGTTATTAGCAGTGTCACTGATATACAATACCGTGAACCTGTCACTCACTACGGATAGGCAGAAGATTCAAACTATGGAGCTTATAGGTGCAGAGAGAAGTTATATCCGAAAACCTTATTTGAGAAGAGCATTACAGACAGGTTTTATAAGTTTCTTTATCGCAATTGTGCTATTACTGGCTTTCGGTATGTTGGTTTATTACAACTTTGATCTCATTCAGAATGCAATCAATTTTTATTATCTAGGGGCCATAATCATACTGCTTTTATTCCTAGGTGTGATCATTCCTGTACTAAGTACGAATAATATCGTAAATAGCCATTTAAATAGAATTTAGTGACGATATTGAGAGTTATAGATTAAAGTTTTATATAATCCGTAAGTTTACATTATAATTTTTCACTTCATGAGTAAGAACAAAAAATCAGGTAAGAAAAAAGTGGTCGTCACGGCTAATAGTCAGAAAGGGAAAAAGGTAGTTTCCAGTCAGAAGGTAGAAGGGAATAAGAAGCCGAAACTTCAACCTACCACTTCGCGATCAAAATCCGGAATTGCTGCAAGCTCAGCAAAGATAGAGCACGACCTCATTTTTGATAAAAAAAATTATATGCTTATGTTGACAGGCATAGCCCTGATGGCGGTTGGATTTTTATTGATGTTGGGTGGTTCGATGCCAAGTCCAGATGTTTGGGAGCCAGGTAGGATCTATAGTTTTAGACGAATCACTTTAGCACCTATGTTTATACTTGCTGGCCTTGGTCTGGAGGTGTATGCTATATTCAAAAAATACTAAACTAGATCTTCGTTCCGAATGAATGAGATCATAGATGCTATCATTCTTGGAGTCATCCAAGGGGTCACCGAATTTCTTCCTGTGAGTAGCAGCGGTCATCTTGAGCTAGGTAAGGTATTAGTGGGATTCGAGGGAGTAGGAGAGGAAAGCTTGATGATGACCATTATCCTTCACGCAGCTACGGCTATCAGTACCCTCATAGTTTTCTGGAAGGATGTGAAAGAAATACTTCTAGGTATTTTCAACGCTAAACTAAATGAGCAAAAACACTTCGCTTTGAAAGTTATCTTATCCATGATTCCTGCTGGTCTGATCGGTGTTTTTTTATTAGATAAGGTTGAGTTTTTGTTTAATGAAAATATTCTACTAGTTGGTATAGCATTGATCATTACAGGTCTATTTTTATTCGTTGCAGACAGAGCTAAAGAAACGTTTAGAGAGGTTTCTTATCTCAATGCGCTGTTAATAGGCATAGCTCAGGCTATAGCGATCATACCAGGTATTTCTAGATCTGGAGCAACTATAAGCACATCTGTGTTGCTAGGAATCGACAAGCAGAATTCTGCACGATTTTCTTTTCTTATGGTTGTTCCATTGATACTAGGAAAGATGGCAAAAGATCTATTGGATGGTGGGTTTTCATTAGGTGAGGGTAGTTCTTCGATGCCATATATCGTAGGGTTTATCGCAGCATTGATCACAGGTGTTTTTGCTTGTAAGTGGATGATCAATATTGTAAAGAATAGTCAGCTAAAATATTTTGCATATTACTGTTTTGCAGTTGGGACTATAGCCATCATATTTACACTCGGACAATGAATATAGTAGATAAGGATCAGGATATAGATAATATTGATTTTCTAGTAGGATCTGTCATGTTGATAGACAAAGAAAAAGACTGGACTTCTTTTGATGCGGTCAATAAGTTGAGATGGGGAATTAGAGATAGCTATGGTATAAAGAAAGTAAAAGTCGGTCATGCAGGCACACTTGATCCTATGGCAACTGGGCTACTGATTATTTGCTCAGGTAAAATGACAAAATCGATAAACGAATTTCAAGGTCAGCGCAAAAAATACTCAGGGACTATCTGCTTAGGGGCAACTACAGCAAGCTATGACGCAGAGACAGAGATAGATGAGCGTTTTGATATAGAAGGTATAACCACTGAAATGGTTTTATCAGCAGCAGAGAGGTTTGTCGGAAAGATAGATCAAGTACCACCTATATTTTCTGCATTAAAAACGAACGGTGTACGTAACTATGTGAAAGCGCGGAAGGGAGAGCACGTCGAGGTAAAAGCTAGACCTGTAGAGATCTATAGCTTTGATATCACAAAGGTCGAACTTCCTGATGTTGAGTTTGTTATGGAATGTAGTAAAGGGACTTATGTCCGATCCTTAGCTTATGACCTAGGAAGAGCATTGGATAATGGTGGTCACTTGACCAAGCTACGTCGAGAAGCAATCGGTGATTTCAATGTGGACCGTGCACTTAATGCAGTAGAACTAGCAGATATCATAAGGTCAAAACAAAGAGTAAGTTCTAAGAAGGTTTAGTCCTGAATAATTAATTAGAATATTAAGTCGTTTTCAATTCAAGATGTCTGTAAAACTTTCCAACGTATCTAAGTCCTATAGTGGTAAAAAAGCAGTAGATAAAATTTCTTTTGAAGTAGGAAAAGGAGAGATTCTAGGATTTCTCGGGCCTAATGGTGCAGGGAAGACGACTACTATGAAAATGATCACGTGCTATCTCGCTCAGGACGAAGGGGAGATAAGTGTATGCGGGCTAGATACTAAAATTTCTCAGCAGGATATAGCAAATCATATAGGTTATTTACCCGAGCACAATCCACTCTACAAAGACCTATACGTCAAAGAATATCTCTACTTCGTAGCGGGGATATACAAGATCAAAGACAAGACTAAGGTCATCAATAACTTGATAGATAAAACGGGTATAGGCAAAGAGAGGAATAAGAGAATTAATCAACTCTCCAAAGGCTATAGGCAAAGAGTAGGTCTTGCTCAAGCTATAATCAATGATCCCGATGTTTTGATATTAGATGAGCCTACCTCAGGGCTTGATCCTAACCAATTGATAGATATTAGGAACTTGATAAAAGAACTAGGCGCTGAGAAGACGGTAATATTTTCTACGCACATTATGCAAGAGGTACAAGCACTATGCGATAGAGTAACCATCATCAATGATGGAAAACTTATCGTAGATGAATCTATCGATAGTCTACGATCTCACTTGAGCGGTGATAATGTGGTCACAATCAGGTTTGAGTCAAGAATAGATATAGAGGACCTGAAGGATAAAATTCAAAATATAGAAATTTCAGTAATCGAAAATAGTAGTTACAGAATTTCTAGCCAAGATGGGATTGAATTGAATGCAAAACTATTTGACTATGCAGTGTCTAATTCTAATCGTATAATAGAAATGAAGTCAAGTACCTTAAGTGTAGAAGAAATATTTCAGAAATTAACACTGCAAAACTAATAGTTGGAATGTTTAGTATTTATAAGAAGGAAATAAATAGCTTTTTTAGTTCTTTGATCGGTTACATCGTGGCAGGTGTTTTCTTGGTGTTCATGGGATTGCTGATGTGGCTGTTTGTGGATACCAGTATACTTGAGGATAATTATGCGACGATCGATCAGCTGTTTTCTCTAGCACCTATGATATTCATATTCTTAGTGCCGGCTGTTACGATGAAGAGCTTTGCAGACGAATTTAAAGATGGTACTTACGAGTTACTAGCAGTATATCCAATACAAGAGTGGAAAATAGTACTAGCTAAGTTCCTTGCAAATGGAACGTTGATATTGATTATACTCCTACCAACATTGGTTTATGTTTATAGTGTGTATCAGTTAGGATCTCCCAGAGGTAATTTAGATCTAGGAGCCATAGCTGGCTCATATTTTGGTTTATTCTTAGTTGCTTTGGTTTTCGTATCTATAGGATTATTTTCATCAGCGCTCACTACCAATCAAATTATAGCATTTGCGCTTGGGTCTTTTTTGTCATTTTTTCTTTTGTGGGCTTTTCAGTTCATTAGTACACTGCCTATATTTTATGGTCAGTTCGATGACTTAGTGCAGAAGCTCGGTATTAATTATCACTACTCGTCTATCAGCCGGGGAGTAATTGATTCCAGAGATGTTATTTACTTTTTATCGGTGATCATATTCTTATTGTTCTCATGTATGGTGGTATTAGAAAAACGAAAGGGATGAGAAAGGGGATAATTAGTTTGGTCAATGTAGTTGTATTGATGGTGGTCTTGATCGTGTTGAATATGATCGCCTCAAAATATTATGGACAATGGGACCTTACAGAAGATAAGAGATATTCATTGACAGAACCTACCAAAGACTTACTGCAAAACCTCAATGATCAAATATTTGTACAGGTTTTATTGGAGGGTACTTTTCCTGCAGGATTCAAAAGGCTAAAGGAAAATGCATCAGACTTGTTAGATGAGTTTAATTCTTATTCTGGCCTTCTTGATATTCAATTTATCGATCCATCTCAGGGAAGTGTGGAACAGATCAATGAGACTCGTGAGCAATTAAGTAAGGACGGTATCATGCCTCAGAATCTGAAGATAATGGATGGAGATGAGATGACGAATAAGCTGATATATCCATATGCGATCTTTAGGAAAGGGCAACGGTCTATTGCGGTCAATATGCTAGAGCCACAGAGTGCCGGAGTTAGTGAAGAAAATTCGTTGAACAATTCTGTCAGCTTATTGGAATACAAATTTGCAGATGCGATACAGAAGCTGACGCAGACTAGCAGAGCTAATATTCTGTTTACCGAGGGCAATGGTGAATTTAATAATTCTGAGATAGCAGATCTGATGATGAAGCTCAGAGAGTTTTATAATATTGGACGGATTGACCTAGACAGTACTTATCGTATTCACCCAGAAGTAGATATATTGATACTTGCTAGACCTCGGGAGATGATCGAGCAGAAAGAACAGTTTATTATTGACCAGTACATAATGAAAGGTGGTAATGTGATTTGGTTAATGAATAAAATGAATGTGAACTTGGATAGTATCAATGTAAATAAATTTTACGTAGCGCCTGAGTATGATACGGGGCTGGATGATTTGTTTTTCGCATACGGGATACGACTCCAAAATAATTATGTGCTAGATATAGAATGTACAAGGATCCCTCAGGTAGTAGGGTCGAGTGGAGGAGAAGCCCAGCAAGTACTTATTCCTTGGCCATATCATGTGATGGCTGCCTCTCAAAATAACCATCCTATCAATAAGAATATAGATCGAGTTAATCTAAAATTCCCAAGTTCAATAGATACTATAGCTACCAAAGAAAATATAGATAAAACGGTCTTGCTCAAGAGTAGTCCGTATACGATGTACCAAAGAAATCCGACTAGATTAAATTTTGAAATATTGAGATATGGACTCGAAGCAGAAAAGTTTAATAAAGACCCTCAAGACCTAGCCGTATTGGTCGAAGGGAATTTCAGATCGGCTTTTGTTAATAGAGTCCCGGCGAGCTTTCAAGAGGCACTAGGTCAGTTAGGAGAAACATACCAAAAAGAATCTATAGGCTCTAAGCAGTTGTTTGTGTCAGATGCCGATTTCGTTAAGAACTTATTCGATGCTGGTACCGGTAAGTTTAGCCCGATGGGATATAACAAATGGGAGAGGAAATCATTTAAAGGCAACCAGTCTTTCATAATGAACAGTATCGAATATATGCTAGATCAAAAGGGTGTTCTACAAGCTAGATCAAAAGAAGTGAAACTAAGGCTCCTCGACACAGTCAAGGCAAAGAAAGAAAAAGTAAAGTGGCGATTGATCAATATTGTTTCCCCTCTCCTTATGCTTCTCATTTTTGGCTTGGTCTATAATTTTCTAAGAAGAAGAAAATATGCTCAATGAGACGATTAGGAATTCTTTTGCTATTGCTTTTGATTTGTTGTGGTATTTACTTTCTCGCTGAAATAAAAGACAAACAAGAGATAACCACACTCAGGTCAGAGCGAGCTTTCGCCATGGAGAATATCGACAAACTATATAGAATTGTCATAACAGAGAAAAACAAAAAATCTATAATTTTAGAAAAGAAAGAAGATGATAAATGGCAATTAAATAATAAATATCTAGCTAGAAAAAATGCGGTAGATAATTTGTTGGAGGTCATAAAGCAGGTCCAGATCAAGTACATACCTGAACCAAGCGCTGTTAAGAATATCATAGCTGAAATGAGGACAATAGGTGTCCAAGTAGACCTATATGGTCAAGATAATAGCTTGATGAAATCATACCTAGTCGGAGGCTCCACTCAAGATGAGCGAGGTACTTACATGCTAATGAATGATGAAGGGAATAATAGGCCTCAACCTTTTGTGATGCGTATACCATCTATAGAAGGGAGTGTGAGAGGTAGATTTATTCTATCAGAGACAAACTGGAGAGATAGGTCTGTTATTAATGAAGAACTAAGCGATGTAAAGTATATCAAAGTAGAATATCCAGAAAATCAGAATGAATCTTTCATGATAAAACTCAAAGAAGGAGAACCCGTTCTATTTGCGCAAGATGATGTTATCATCTCAGGAGTAGATCAAAATAAAGTAAAAGGATACACACAATTATTTGATGGTATCTATGCCGAATACATAGATAATTTAAATCCTTTACGAGATTCTATATCAGCGCTCAAGCCATTTTCAATAATCAGTTATGGCAAATCGGAAGCAGACTATAAAGTAGTTAGATTGTTTCCACTGAGTGATATTCTGTATGAGAGAGCAGAACCTCAAGCCCTCAATGTGACCAAGGTAGAAGGAAGATACTTTGTGGATTGTAGTTGGGGAGATTTTATGTTGGTTCAACACAGATTAATAGGTAAATTGCTGCGCGGAAGGTCATTTTTCGAGTTAAACTAATTATGTCTATTATCAATCAACTTATAGTTCTATGTGCGTTTATGTTAGCTTCATCGGGGCAGCGTTCTGTTAAGCCTGAGTGGGGATTTTTTGGGCATAAAAAGATCAATAGGATGGCGGTTTTCACATTGCCACAGGAGATGATCGGGTTTTACAAGAAACACATCGAATATGTTACAGAACACTCTATAGACCCCGACAAAAGAAGATACAATACAGATTACGAAGCCATCCGCCACTATATCGATCTAGATAATTTCGGTGAATTACCATTTGATAATTTACCTAGAAAATTTAGTGAAGCCATAGCTTTCAATTCTGAGGTCTATTTGCTGACAGGGCAGTCTGATTCGACTTTGTTGATGAATACATCTGATTACAGTGATTTTCGTATCAAGCAAATGAAGAACGATAAGTGTAGTATTGAGACTGAGGACTTCATAGATTGGAATCAAAGCTTGATCGAAAGATTTGGACAGCGTATGAATTATACGGAAGAGTTTGGTGCTGATGAATTCCCACGGTGGCTCAATATCTCTCCTCAGTTGGGAAGAGGCAAGATAGCTGTGGTGGATAAATTCTCTGAGCATGGGATTGCACCGTTCTATTTAGAAAAAATATACTTCGATCTGATAATTGCCTTTAGGAATTATGATGGGAAGAAAATATTGCAATTGTCATCGGACATCGGTCACTATATAGCGGATATACATGTCCCGCTTCATACGACTAGAAACTATAATGGTGCGGATACCGATCAGTTGGGTATTCATGCTTTTTGGGAAACAAGATTGCCAGAATTGTATGCGGAGACTAGTTATGATTTAATGGTAGGTAAAGCTGATTTTATTTCAGATGAGAATAAGTACTTCTGGGATACGGTGCTTAGAAGTCATGAGCTTTTGGATGAAGTATTTGCAGTAGAAAAAAGATTGAGTCAAAGCTTTCCTACTGATCAGCAGTACTGTTATGAGGAGCGTAATAGCAGAACGGTAAGACTAGAGTGTGAAGAGTATGCTCGATCATATCATGCAGAGATGAATGGTATGGTAGAAGAGAGGATGCGAGAATCAATAAAGGGAGTAGGGAGTATATGGTTTAGCGCGTGGGTATCGGCAGGGCAGCCTGATCTATCTACCTTGATCGGCGATATTAATTTTGGAGAAGAAGAGCGTAGTGCCGCGCAAGAGACGCAGGTAAAGTTCGGAGACATAAAAGGTAGAAAACACAGTAACTGATATGAAAGATAGAATTGGCTTATCCTTAAAAGGAGTGGCAATGGGGATGGCAGAGGTCGTACCAGGTGTTTCTGGTGGTACTATAGCCTTTATCACGGGTATTTACGAAGAACTGATAGATACGATCAAGAGTGTTGATATTGAATTCTTTAAGTTGTTTTTTACCTTCAAATGGAAAGCGGCATTTGAGAAGATCAATGGTATGTTCTTACTTTTTTTAGTAGGAGGGATGTTACTTGGGATCGTCATGAGTCTCTTCTTGGTCACGTATCTACTTGAGCATCATGGTGAGGGATTGTGGGGTTTCTTTTTTGGACTGATCATCGCATCGAGTATTTACATCGGTAATAAGGTTTCGAGCTGGAATATAAAAACGATATCCCTTTTGCTGGTAGGCGCTATCATTTCTTATGCGATTACTGTCGTCACTCCTGCGGGAGGCACGGAGTCTTTGTTTTTTGTCTTCTTGTCGGGAGCTTTAGCTATATCTGCTTTGATACTTCCTGGGATATCCGGAAGTTTCATCCTGCTTTTACTGGGTATGTATAGTGTGATCATACCACATGTCAAGAGCCTCATCAGTTCTCCTAATACGCACAGTTTGCTGATCGTATTTGTGTTTGGGCTAGGCTGTATAGCAGGTCTTGGTGTTTTCTCTAGAGTGCTATCATATGCATTCAAGGAATACAAAGATGCGACATTGGCGATTCTTACAGGATTCATGATCGGCTCATTAAATAAGATATGGCCATGGCGAAATCCTACTCGATGGTTAGATAAGGAAACTTATCAAACTATTAGCTCAGCGGATGCGGCATTCGAGGATTATGCTGGTAAAGAGATCAAGATCTTGACGGAGTCAAATGTGATGCCTGCCACTTACAGTGGTGATGCAAATACTATGTTAGTCTTGGTTTCTGTAGTGCTTGGTTTATTACTTATTTTCTTGTTAGCTAAGTTTGAGAAAACTGGAGATTAGGATTAGCTGCGGTACTCCATAGACGAGTTACAAAATGCTATATCACTCTTGGAGTATATTACTTGAGTTTCAATAACTTCTTATAGGCAATTTGCTCACCGCTATGTATTCGGATAAAATAAATACCATCACTCAATTCATTAGTGTCAAAAGAATACTGCAAAGTGTTTCTTAAAATATCGCTACTTCTGATTATTTGCCCTTGATTATTGATCAGGTCTATTTTCCCAATCAGTAATTCTTTAGTAAGGCGAATCTGTAAGGAAAAATTAAATGGGTTAGGATCTACCGTTGCAAAAGAAGGGTCGATCTCGAAAGTATTATCAGTACACTTGGTCTTAAAAAATACAGATGCAGAATACCTACTGGTATCAATGCCACAGATGGTCTTGATCTGAGTCTCATAGTCGGTGCACTTTTGTAAGTCGGTTAATCTGAGGCTATCAGCTATCTCACTTTGCTCTATCCAATTGGTAGCAGATGCTTTTTTATACCTTACCGCATAGCTGATGACATCGTTATTGAGATTCCATCTGATCGTAGCAGCATTCCTTTTGATCTTGTCTACGGAGAGTCCGCTATTGATATCGCACTCTCCAGCTTCCTGTTCTACAAATACACAATAGTCTTCTACCTCTCCAAATCTAAATCCTGTAGTTCCACAGCCAGATGGTTTTTTGGAGAAGGCCATAAGTACCCTCATCCTAGTAGGTCCTAGTAGGGCATCTTCAGGGACAGTTATCTGTGCTGATACTGGCCCGTTATTGGTCGCAATAAGTATCTCTTCATCATCATCAAACCGGAGATCCTGGTTCCAGTCTACGAAGACAGCAAAATTTTCCTCTGTACTAGAAGATTGAAATCTAGGGACCACCCTGATCTCCGTCGTCTGACCATGCAAAACATTGAAGCTCTTGATATTAGTATTATTGGCAAATGCGCTTTCGTCCATACCTGATTGGAATGCCTTATCAGCAAAGTATACACTGTCGATCCATTCAAAAGTGTTGTCTAAATTCACAATGGTGCAGTACTCATCAGAGGAACATGCGCCGCATTCATTTTTCACGATTACTTCTTCTGAGAATAAAGTTTCTTCTCCACCACAGACTACCTTAAGTCTAGTCACATAAGCGGTACAATCTTCCGTGAATACCAAAGTGAATTGACTATCGTCTATGAACTCTCTGACCCATCCTGCTTCGTCAATTGGTCTATACTCAACAAGGTATTGCTGAGCTGCAAAGATCGAACTCCAATCAAATACAGCTGTAGATCCCACGATCTCAAAACTCACATCTTCTGGTAGTACACAGCAACCTTCGCTTTCAAAACAAAAAGTTGGTCCCCAATCATTACCAGCGGTCCCACACTGTGATTGAAACTGATATTCATAGGCAAGGCAACCTGACAACCCGGTTAAGGTGTATGGTGAACTCACATTATTGATCGTTGTCCAAGTGCTACTACCTTCTATTCTGTATCTGATATTAGCTGCAGTATTGCCATTGCCTGCATTCCAGCTAATATTTACTTGAGTATCTGTGCGGTCACTTACCGCTGTTGTTATGATCGTGCCGCAGTCATCGCATATATCAGCTAGTAAGGTCAGAGCCGTATTCATATTCATTCGTCCACCGGTGACCGTAATTTCTGCTAGGGATGATACTGGTTGTACACTCGTGAGCAATGCGTCTTTGACCAGCATGGCAGCAGCAGAAGGATCTGATCTAGAAAGGTCGGCTAAGACAGGGCAATCAAGGCTGTACATCAGTGCTATCAGTCCTGTGACAAAAGGAGCCGCTTCACTAGTACCAGAGCTGATCTTATACTTATTATCAATAGACGTTGTATAGATGTCCTCCCCAAAGGCTGCCAGGTCAATAGATTTTTTCCCAAATCCTGCTTGGATGACTTTTTGTTCTCGGTTATCGATATTCGTAACACCTATAAAAAAATCACTTTCACAAGTAGACGGTATATCACCGACCTCATCTACATTAAAGTTTTCGTTAGTTGTTGCACCACAACTCAATATTCCAACACTCCCTAGGATATCATAATATTCGCACCAGAGCGGTGCATCCTCTGGGAAGAGTTTATCGATACCAAACGAACTATTAGTGACCACGACAAATGCTCCTTGCTGTCCGTTGGTCTCATTATAGAGTTTTCTGAATTTGAATGGGTAAGCGTATGCGGCTAGGGTAGAGGCTTGATCTCCTCCTCCTTGGACCACCATCATCTTTACATCCCAGTTGACCCCTACGACACCTCTGCTGTTATTACCAACCGCTCCTATGATCCCAAACAGCGGTACGGCATGCCCACCTTCATCAAAAATGTCAGAATTATCACGATCCGTATCCCAGCCAAAATAATCATCCACATATCCATTATTATCATCGTCTATACCATTGTCCCTTATCTCTGCCTCGTTGATCCATATGTTATTACTTAGGTCTTCGTGCTCACCGTCCAATCCGTCGTCTATCACAGCGACTACGATCTCATCCTCATTAATAGTCGTCCCTCCGGTCGTCAGATCCCATGCTTCCTCAGCATCATAGTCAGCATCTAGGACGCCACTGTTTTGACCATTATTGATGTAGTGATATAGTCTATCAAATTCGGGATCGTTAGGAATGATTCTTTTTTTGATAAGATAGTTATACTGGCAAGCTTCGAAAAAAGGCTCTTGCTCCAGTTGCTTCATCAAGCTTGCCTCAGAGTTAGTTTTGTAATCAATTGTGATTTTCCATATGTTGAGCGGAAGATCGGTTACTTGCTCTAGTTTATATGGCGTTAGTAGACCTGTGGTCTTCTTTACTAATTTGTCAACTCCTGCAGCCGTGGCATTCATCGGAACCTTGATCAATAGTTCTCCTTGACGATGAGTTAAGGACTGTGCAGATATCCCTGTATACATCATACAGAGACAAATAGCTGATAGTATAATAGTTGAAGTTTTCTTACAAATGCTCATCTGTTGACAATATAGAGATTTTCCTAAATACTGCTCGTCCAATAAGGCTACAATCTAAGGACATTTTACAAGGATATAAGCTCAGGATAACAAATGTTAAATTATTTTAATATGTATTTAAATTATCATATTATTTATTGTAGTAATGTATTATTGGCTATATTGCAGTGTTTTTTACATAGAATTATATGTAATATATTACTCAAAGAAGTTAACTAAAATGCGAAAACTACATTTCACCGCTATTCTGGTAGTCCTGTTTGCTACCACTGGTCTTATGGGCCAAAGCTTATTAAAAAAAGCTAATAAACAGTTTGATCTAAGGGCTTATGACCAAGCCATAGTAAATTATCTGGAAGTTGTCAACGATGATCCAAGCAATAATGAGGTAAAACTCAAATTAGCGGAATCCTACAGATTGACTAATCAGTTCATAGAAGCTATCAGCTGGTATGATAAGGCTAATGCTGGTAACTCTGCATTTGCTAATGATATGGTTATCAATTATGCGCATACGTTGAAGAACGTGGGTTTATACGATAGAGCACAGAAAGTTTATCAAGAATTTGCATCTATTGACGAAAACGTAAGTAATCATTTCGTACAGAGTTGCGATTATGCAAAAGAATTACTTGATCAGAAAGATCAGTACAGAATTCAGATGATGAAGTTTAATACCAAATCTTCTGACTTCGGTGTAACATTCTTTAATGACCTATTGGTTTTTTGTTCATTTGATAACAAAGCGAAAGGCGATGCAACGGCACAAGCATCTAATAATACAGGCAATGTCCTATACATAGAAAATGAAAACACCACTGGTGTAGAATCATTGAGAGCTCAGATAAAAGAAATGCATGGCATAGGGCCACTAAGCTATTCTGCTAATGACAGGATGGTAGCTTATACCAAGAATAACTTTAAGGACGGGTACAAGCAGGTCTACCATGACGAAGAGAATATGAGTATTTACTATGCACTAGTAGATGAGAATGGAGACTTTGAATTGGAGAAACCTTTTCCTTTTAATGGTTCTGATTACTCTACTGCATTTCCTCACATGAGTTATGGCGGTTCTGCATTATATTTTGCTTCTAATAAGTTAGGAGGATTCGGAGGTTTTGATATATATGTTTCTTATCTGAAAAACGGAGAATGGACAAGACCAGAAAACCTAGGTCCATCAGTAAACTCTAAAGGAAATGAGATAACACCTTTCTTAAAGGATGGTGAGCTATACTTCTCGTCTGACTATCAGCAAGGAATAGGTGGTTATGATATCTTCAAGAGTACGGTTAAGAATGGCAACTGGTCATTCGCAGAGAACATGGGTAAAGGAATCAATTCCCCTGGAGATGATTACTACTTCACGATGAATCAGCACTCAGGAGAGATGTTCTTTACATCTAACAGAATGGGAGGTAGAGGTAATGATGATATCTATGTAGCATCTAAGAAGGAGTTCATAGAGCTAGCCGCAGTAGATGTACAGAATACAATGCCTGAGGCGACAGTACTCAATCAACCTAAACCAGGTATGGTATCAGGTAAGTTAAATGATATCAACGTAACAGTAGCTGGTCAAGATGATAATACAGCTGTAGCAACTGCAGTAGCAGATAAGACAGAGATGGAAGTGATCAGTGATATGAAGCGTGTAGAATCATCTTACGCTAAAGTTGCTAAAGCGAAGTCTAACACTTTTACTAATTTCTCCTCTAAGACTTTATATGGAGCAAGAAGAATCTCTTACGGAGAGATCATTAATACTAACAACTCTGTATTCTTCATTCAGCTAGCTGCGCTCAAGCATTCTAGAGGAAGTGTAGATGGTTATAATAACTTACTACAGTTTGGTAATCTTTATAAATTCTACAAGACGGGTGCGACTAAGATCAAGCTAGGATACTACTCTGACAGATTCGAAGCAGATGATGTATTGAGAAAAGTAAAAAGCATGGGTTACAGAGATGCATTCGTCACTAATGAGCCGATGAATGACTCTGACATGGAGTTAGTAATGTCATCTGAGTCTCGTGGCTCAGGATCTTACAATAATGCTTCTACAGTATCTTCAGTGACTAATGTTACTTCCACATCAGGTAGTAACTACAAAGTGAGACTAGCAGCATACGAAGACCCATTATGGTTTGATGTAGAAGAAGTAAAGGACCTAGGTTCTATAGAGCAATGGTCAAAAGGATCATGGACTATATTTATCCTTAGCGGATACAATACACTAGAGCAAGCACAATCTGCGCTTATGAAGGCCGAGAACAGAGGCTATTCTGATGCGGAGATCGTAATCGACAATAACGGAATCCTTGAGCGTTTATCAAGGAATTAATAAAACTTTGAGTATTATTTAGAAGCGGTGTGGAGTGATTCACATCGCTTTTTTTGTTTAAATATCTTTGTTGTTATTACATTGATGTTACATTCCATTACTACGAATCAATTAAAAACATATTAGACTATTCAAATAATGACTGAGTTAAAAGCTTTTGTAAATAAATTTAATCCAATAAGTGAAGAGACATTTGTTGAGTTACAAAAATGTTTTAAACCAATGAAGCTTAGTAAAAATGAATTTTTTGTTAGAGAATGTAATTATGCTCAAAAATTGGGCTATTTAAAGAAAGGAGCAGTCAGAGCATTTTTCCTAAATAAAGAATGTAAAGAATATACAAAACAGTTTTTCGTCGATTCTTCTATCATTGGCGCTTACTCCTCTTTATTAACCAAACAACCTAACCAAATAGCACAACAGGCACTCACCGATTGTGAAATTCTTGTTGCTAACTTTTCCGAAATAGAGAAGCTTTATAATAAATTCCATGAATTGGAACGATTAGGTAGAAAAATAGCAGAATTTTATTTTTTAGAAAAGGAACAGAAAGAATTAGAAATGGCTCTCTTAGACGCAGATAAAAGATATTTGATTATGCGAGATAGATTTCCAACTATAGAAGCTATTGCTCCGCAATATCATATAGCATCCTATTTAGGAATATCACCCACTCAATTGAGCAGGATTCGGAGGAAGTTAAAAGATACCTGACTTTCTTTACATATGTAAATGAAAAAGGACATAGAAACACTTTTCTTTGTATTGATTATAATTTAAAAAAATACTTCTATTTTAATCAGTAAAAGAATCAATGCATGAACCGTATTTTACTCTTATCATTAATTTCATTTTTCGGCATTTTTGTAGGAAGTCAAATCACTGAAGGATTTTTATTGGCACCCTATTGGAAAACGTTACCCAAAGCTGAATTCTATGAGTACTATGCTAAGTTTGGACCGGCGATAAACAATTATTATAGAATGCTAACTATTTCAGCGGTATTGATACCGATAAGTATCAGTATTTATTGTTTTTTTAAAAAAACATCCGCTTTAAAATACTCGCTTGTATCAACGTTTTTTTCTCTTCTAATTCTGTCTCTATTTTTTATATACTTTAAAGATGCAAATCAACAGTTTTACCAAGCTAATTTAAATTCAAGTCAATTAAAATTGGAATTGGAAACATGGGAGTGTTATCATTGGCTAAGGGTACTTTTCGAAAGTATATCATTGATATTTCTAATCCTGACTACTCATATTTTAAATCAAAAAGAGAGTACTATAAATTCTTAATCAAGTAATTAAATAATATTAAATAGCTATGAAATATCTGTATATTTTATTTTTAATGAGCATCAGCTTTATTAGTTATGGGCAAACAGTCATAGGATACTGGGAAACCTTCGATGACAAAACCAATGAGAAAAAATCAACTATTGAAATTTATAAATCAGACAACCTCTTCTTCGCCAAAGTAGTTGAAAGTTATGTAAGTGATAAAAATGCTATTTGCGAAACTTGTAAAGGAAAATCAAAAGGAAAGCCAATAATTGGCTTAGTCATAATCGAAAACATTAAAAAAGATGGTAATAAATATAATGGTGGGACTATTATGGATCCGGAAAATGGAAAAACCTATAAGTGTCATCTAGAGTTAGAAAATAGTAACAAATTGAAAGTAAGAGGTTATCTTGGTTTTTCTGTCTTTGGAAGAACTCAATACTGGAGACGAAGAAATGATAACGGAATATAATCGAGTAGACGGTCCCACCAGCGATAACTGATGGGATGCGCCTCTCACACCACCGTACCCATTCGACTTCGCTC
>ENA-ORXT01001883-ORXT01001883.1-marine-metagenome-genome-assembly--contig:-NODE-1883-length-26670-cov-30.301245_pt1 | contig 26670 bp, 20 predicted proteins | sample MGYA00237868_ERZ511482 | MGnify/ENA metagenome assembly ERZ511482
AATAGACTTACTGGAAGGTATTTGGAATGACGAGGGATTTGTATTTATGGGGCGGTCATGATTTTGTATCTACACCTAGAGGTGTAAACAAGCGAAGGAAAGTTAGTGCTTGTGGTGGGCTAGCGGGTAAGCATATTTCCTTCCATAGTTCCAGACATACGTGGGCTACGAGGGCTTTACGTAAGGGGATGCAGAGTAGGGTTTAGAAAAGGAGTTTTATCGAATGGATGGGGTAGTGGTTAGATAATTACAACTCTACCTTGAAATTGGATTTGACGATGGGTTTTGCCAAAAAAATGACTATTGCGAAATGAAGCCTAATGTTAATATAGCATCCCACCCAATTTCACTTCTCACTCCCAAATAATATCCCATTAAAAGTATGCGTACAACAAGTACAAAACGGGGTGAGATCTTTAGCTTTCAAATCCGGATTAGATCGTTGTAAAATTCGATTTTGGTCTACAAATAATCCAGAAAAGTAGGTGGATTCATCTGTTCTCACATACGCCTTTTTTTGAGAACCATCTAAAGCTACTAGCCAAAATATCGGTGCCTCTTTGTCCAGTCTTGAAACCGCTTCACTATGGACCTCTTCCCAATTACTCCCAACCTTCGATAACAAGAAACGAAACAATGGTGTGTAATCCAGTCCCCTCATTTTATTCCGACGCATGGCCCCCGTAATTTGTTCTCTTGTTGCTCTTTTCTTGTTTTTAGAATCTTTATAATCCTTACCAATGTCATGGCAGACACGTTTAGCAGTGGTATTGACTTTCCGATATAATCTTCTTTTAAATTTATTGGGTTTCATTTGTTGATTTTTAAAAATATTAATCACTGATTCACAAAAAAATACCAAAACAACACTTAAAGCCATAACACCAAAAATCAACTATCCGTTCCATAAATATTTTACTATATTTATCCCTCCTGCATATTCCGGTTCAAGTTGATCGGTATAAAAAAGATAGTAGCTTTAAGGCATGGTCACACACTATCATGCGAAATACTTTTTATGATAATCGAAGACGGACTCCATAATTTAAACCTGGATTTTTAAAAGGAAAGATTGAAAAATTGACGGAAAAAACCAGGGTTCCTTTTGTAATGTTTCTGGAGGGATTTCAATATGAAGAGATTTTAAATGTTAAGGTTGGGACGGTGAAGAGTAGGATTTTTGTGGCGCGGAAGAAAATTGAGAGGGGCGTTGCTGAAATAATTGTGGCTAAACATAGAGGGTTTCAATTCCTAAGTGGTACAATTGAGAGGACTATACCCGTACCTCTTGATTTATACTATTCCGAGTTTCAATTCCTAAGTGGTACAATTGAGAGAGGTGATATTAATTCGGGAACGGACACTACTGATTTGTTTCAATTCCTAAGTGGTACAATTGAGAGTAGTTGACCTTGTTTTGAAGCATTCGTTTTGCCTAGAGTTTCAATTCCTAAGTGGTACAATTGAGAGCACGATCTGACGATTCAAAACACCTTCGTAAAATTCAGTTTCAATTCCTAAGTGGTACAATGAGAGTGTCAAAATTCTCCTTTGGGTTTGAAGAACTGACTTTGTTTCAATTCCTAAGTGGTACAATTGAGAGGATTATTAAAAAGCGCAATGGAGAATGGATTTGATTTGTTTCAATTCCTAAGTGGTACAATTGAGAGTAAAATCTGGATGTATTGCGAACGCTGCCAAATCTTGTTTCAATTCCTAAGTGGTACAATTGAGAGCAACACAAAACTATTCCTCATAAAAGGATAAAATAAGTTTCAATTCCTAAGTGGTACAATTGAGAGCTTATTATACCTTTCCACCATCTCAATTATAAATAGGTTTCAATTCCTAAGTGGTACAATTGAGAGAAAATATCCTGTAATGTCCAGCCCTCTGTATTTTGGGTTTCAATTCCTAAGTGGTACAATTGAGAGCGCAATACAATCAGACATTTGCAACTACTGTTCACTGTTTCAATTCCTAAGTGGTACAATTGAGAGTTCTAAACTTTCAATGAGTTGTGAAACTCTTTTTGTGTTTCAATTCCTAAGTGGTACAATTGAGAGCAGGATTATTTGAATGGTTCGTTCTGGTCTCGTAAAGTTTCAATTCCTAAGTGGTACAATTGAGAGGACGAATGGCCACCTGAGATGGATATGCGAAGATTGTTTCAATTCCTAAGTGGTACAATTGAGAGCTATAAAGATCATTTTCCAGAGGATAAAGTTATTGTGTTTCAATTCCTAAGTGGTACAATTGAGAGTTTCTTCGTTGTACATGTGAAAGCACTTATCAATTAGTTTCAATTCCTAAGTGGTACAATTGAGAGGTAGAGCAGATGGAGTGCTCGCCAGGTTCATACCCGTTTCAATTCCTAAGTGGTACAATTGAGAGTTGAATTGATGGAACAAAAGCAAAAAATTAATCATGTTTCAATTCCTAAGTGGTACAATTGAGAGGATGATTGACCCCGGTCCTTTATCGACCCCGTATATGTTTCAATTCCTAAGTGGTACAATTGAGAGGCAGCGAATGTCTCAGGAGGAAGCGACGGATTTGATGTTTCAATTCCTAAGTGGTACAATTGAGAGTGGTTGATCACCGGGGCCATCGAGTCGCCTTTGACCGTTTCAATTCCTAAGTGGTACAATTGAGAGAGTAAATCTTTCGGGCGCACTAGCGGAATGGACTGGGTTTCAATTCCTAAGTGGTACAATTGAGAGGACTTATCAACCAGAATTTGCAATCAACGTTTTGAAGTTTCAATTCCTAAGTGGTACAATTGAGAGTAGCATTAATTCGGCACTAGGCGAGAATAGTTTTGCGTTTCAATTCCTAAGTGGTACAATTGAGAGCGAACGTATTCCCATCAAAACCAGAGCCAATATTATGTTTCAATTCCTAAGTGGTACAATTGAGAGGATAATTACAAGCCGGAGCAAAAAACAATTTAGAAAGTTTCAATTCCTAAGTGGTACAATTGAGAGTGCATTATGCGAATACGAAAAGCGCGGTAGGTACTACGTTTCAATTCCTAAGTGGTACAATTGAGAGGTCTCGTATCCTGATCGTTCTCTTTGATATAAATGAGTTTCAATTCCTAAGTGGTACAATTGAGAGATTAACCATCGCCTCGTCCGATCGGGTTGATCCCAGGTTTCAATTCCTAAGTGGTACAATTGAGAGATGGACATTATTTAGAGACCAAATCTTCTCAACTTTGTTTCAATTCCTAAGTGGTACAATTGAGAGTAATACAGACAGTATTGATGTGTCTTCTTTAGTTGGGTTTCAATTCCTAAGTGGTACAATTGAGAGGGATAACAGTTATGTAAGAAAGCTTACAACGGCAAGTTTCAATTCCTAAGTGGTACAATTGAGAGTAAGAACTTTAAAGGAGCATGAGATAGTTTCTCTTGGTTTCAATTCCTAAGTGGTACAATTGAGAGGTATATCAAAGAAGATCGGGTTGCAATCTACGCGGAGTTTCAATTCCTAAGTGGTACAATTGAGAGTTCAAGAAGATAAATATTGCGCACCTTGCAAAGGCAGTTTCAATTCCTAAGTGGTACAATTGAGAGATGAAAGGGTCGAAGCGGATCATGGATTTGAAGACAGTTTCAATTCCTAAGTGGTACAATTGAGAGATCGATCGTATCGGTCTGGTGTGGTGCGTTCTCTTGGTTTCAATTCCTAAGTGGTACAATTGAGAGCCTGGATCCAGGTCAACGACAATGCACCAGCTCCGGGTTTCAATTCCTAAGTGGTACAATTGAGAGTAAACGAAGACCACAATCCTTCCAGCACACCCGTCAGTTTCAATTCCTAAGTGGTACAATTGAGAGCAGTAAAAAAGCACCGCACCAACTTAGATGTTAGTAGTTTCAATTCCTAAGTGGTACAATTGAGAGGATTATCAAAAAGAAATTGAGCCGATTATTTGCAAAGTTTCAATTCCTAAGTGGTACAATTGAGAGGGGAAATCTAAGGAGAACCGTAACGCTTTTTGTAAGGGTTTCAATTCCTAAGTGGTACAATTGAGAGAAACCGAAAGAAGATGTGACGCAATAAATTAAATAAGTTTCAATTCCTAAGTGGTACAATTGAGAGTAGAAGATGCGACCACCATTAAGGCTTTGCAGGATGGTTTCAATTCCTAAGTGGTACAATTGAGAGTTTACTAAACGCTTTCAAAGGGGCAAACGCCTTGGGGTTTCAATTCCTAAGTGGTACAATTGAGAGTTTCTTGCTGTTGGCCTTTGACCAATGCGGCAACGAGTTTCAATTCCTAAGTGGTACAATTGAGAGATCCAACAGCTACTATTTTATTACGCGCGATAAGCAGTTTCAATTCCTAAGTGGTACAATTGAGAGGTTCAACGCCAGTACCGGAATTTTTGGAATGGTAAAGTTTCAATTCCTAAGTGGTACAATTGAGAGAAGAAGAGGAAGGAGAGTGGAGAGGATGGTATACGAGTTTCAATTCCTAAGTGGTACAATTGAGAGAATTCGGGTGAGTAAGGGAGATCAAACGCCGATCGTGTTTCAATTCCTAAGTGGTACAATTGAGAGTCATTCATCTGCCTGTGAATGTCCTGTGTCTTCATTGTTTCAATTCCTAAGTGGTACAATTGAGAGGTAGTTCGATAGAATTTGATTTTTTCGATAATTTGAGTTTCAATTCCTAAGTGGTACAATTGAGAGTTATGTAATGTGGGCCGAACCAAAAACAGATGATAGGTTTCAATTCCTAAGTGGTACAATTGAGAGCTTGTTCTGGACTTGCTGATATTGAACTAACAGGTGGTTTCAATTCCTAAGTGGTACAATTGAGAGGGCAAAAACATTTGAATATAACTGGTCGCTTTGTAAGTTTCAATTCCTAAGTGGTACAATTGAGAGAAAAAGAAGGGGCCGTTCCAGAAACCAAAAAAAAAGGTTTCAATTCCTAAGTGGTACAATTGAGAGTGCCCGCTAACACATCTATGCCTTTAGTCTCTTTGGGTTTCAATTCCTAAGTGGTACAATTGAGAGACAAGATATGACAGTTTACAAAGCGATTAGATCGCAGTTTCAATTCCTAAGTGGTACAATTGAGAGAAATTGTCCAGATTTTACAATGTATTTTCCCTTAAAGTTTCAATTCCTAAGTGGTACAATTGAGAGCCAGCGGTAGGGGCTGAAAGTATTGCAGACGTGCCAGTTTCAATTCCTAAGTGGTACAATTGAGAGAGCTAGTCAAAAAAGTAAAGTAATGACAATCACAGCGTTTCAATTCCTAAGTGGTACAATTGAGAGGGGTTTATTTCTTAATGGTTGCTTTCTAGCATCCTTGTTTCAATTCCTAAGTGGTACAATTGAGAGAACAAAAAGAAATTGCTTTATGGCTCAAGTGTGGGAGTTTCAATTCCTAAGTGGTACAATTGAGAGTCTATCAAATGTGGCATAATAAAAGCTTTGAAAAAGGTTTCAATTCCTAAGTGGTACAATTGAGAGTTCTAAGAATTATAATCCTCCCATTGATTTAATCAAGTTTCAATTCCTAAGTGGTACAATTGAGAGAAAAGATTTTATTATGGATCAAGACAATCAAACCGTGTTTCAATTCCTAAGTGGTACAATTGAGAGGCTGTTGTTAAGGTATAAGGATTAGTTGTAAAATCTGTTTCAATTCCTAAGTGGTACAATTGAGAGTTTGTGCTGGTCACTCCAACACAACCAAGGCGGTCAGTTTCAATTCCTAAGTGGTACAATTGAGAGCAGGGTCAAGTGATGGGAATACTGCGTTAGGAGTTAGTTTCAATTCCTAAGTGGTACAATTGAGAGGCGTCAATACACACTCCGATTGCCTCACCCAAAATGGGTTTCAATTCCTAAGTGGTACAATTGAGAGCCTTCATTCCTTTAGATGCAGACGACGCAGACGCAGGTTTCAATTCCTAAGTGGTACAATTGAGAGCTGACAACGCAGCCAAAGCAAACGCTGTTACAGCAACGTTTCAATTCCTAAGTGGTACAATTGAGAGAGGTCAGTCTTAAGCGTTGAAGATAAGGCAGAAAAAGTTTCAATTCCTAAGTGGTACAATTGAGAGTTCATCGTAACACTCTCGTCCGTAATGCTGAAACATGTTTCAATTCCTAAGTGGTACAATTGAGAGTGGTAAGGTTGAAATACTTTACATTAATGAAGCGGGTTTCAATTCCTAAGTGGTACAATTGAGAGCCCTCCATTCTAGCAAAATACCAAGCTTCACGTTTAGTTTCAATTCCTAAGTGGTACAATTGAGAGTTGAATTTCTTTGAATTCGTCTGACACAAAATTTAAGGTTTCAATTCCTAAGTGGTACAATTGAGAGTTGTTTTCTCAAAATCAATATTAGAAGCATTGGCAAGTTTCAATTCCTAAGTGGTACAATTGAGAGAGATTACGATATGGGCAACGATGGTTATGTCATCCAGTTTCAATTCCTAAGTGGTACAATTGAGAGCTTTTGCTTTGATTGCGTCAACTTCTGCCTGTACACGTTTCAATTCCTAAGTGGTACAATTGAGAGAAGTTAACCGTAAAAGAATTAGTAGAAATTGCAAAGTTTCAATTCCTAAGTGGTACAATTGAGAGAAGACGCTAAGATTTTACAATCAGAAGAAGAAAGGAGTTTCAATTCCTAAGTGGTACAATTGAGAGCCATTTTCATCTTCAGTTATTTGGTAGTATTCTGGGGTTTCAATTCCTAAGTGGTACAATTGAGAGTCAAAAGACAAAGAAGCCGAGGCAACTAAAAAAAGTAGTTTCAATTCCTAAGTGGTACAATTGAGAGCGTACCGTCAATATTTTGTGGATTTGAATTGTCTAGTTTCAATTCCTAAGTGGTACAATTGAGAGTCACCGAAAATACAACGCTTCAAATTTCACCGTAAAGTTTCAATTCCTAAGTGGTACAATTGAGAGTTTCATATTGTCCAGTTATTAAGCTGCTGAACTTTGTTTCAATTCCTAAGTGGTACAATTGAGAGATACACAAATGGCAGTTCTTCTTCCGTGAAGACAAAGTTTCAATTCCTAAGTGGTACAATTGAGAGTTTCTACTGCTCGACTAAGTTGGGATAACGCAACAAGTTTCAATTCCTAAGTGGTACAATTGAGAGAACGCCAGCGATGATCAATCTATCGCCTAACTGGTAGTTTCAATTCCTAAGTGGTACAATTGAGAGGCTAGATACAGCAAGTAGATTGATTCATTCAATAAAGTTTCAATTCCTAAGTGGTACAATTGAGAGGGTTGACAGAACTTTGCACGTTAGTCAAGGTACGGTGTTTCAATTCCTAAGTGGTACAATTGAGAGTCAATAGAAAGGTGTTCCGCGTCACCGCATTACGAAGTTTCAATTCCTAAGTGGTACAATTGAGAGGGGCGGACGTAGCCAAAAGAGCAAAGGCGTTTTGCTTGTTTCAATTCCTAAGTGGTACAATTGAGAGTTCTTTAATTAGTTGATCTATTTTGGCGTTATCAATGTTTCAATTCCTAAGTGGTACAATTGAGAGCTGCCGGAATGAAAACTATTCTTAAAGAATGGGTGGTGTTTCAATTCCTAAGTGGTACAATTGAGAGGCATTTCGTAATCTTCAGGACTTATTTTTTCAGCAAGTTTCAATTCCTAAGTGGTACAATTGAGAGAAATATAACGAGTAGTTCGTTTAGTCAGGAATCAAGGTTTCAATTCCTAAGTGGTACAATTGAGAGTTTGGATCCGTCACGGCTCTGTAGCCAGGACCGTCAGTTTCAATTCCTAAGTGGTACAATTGAGAGACCATCAATACGACCGATTTTTTTACTGATAATCAATCGATTATAGTGAAAATTTCGTTGAAAGTCTGTAGATAAAATCGTCGATACTCAATTACGTAATTTTAATAGAGGAAGCGACGACCTTAAAAAAGGTAAATCTAATAGGTATTTTCAATATTTCAAAGAACTTTCTTAAAAGAGGGAATCAGCGACGACTAAAGAAACTGATCAACATTGGAGCGTTCTTCTCCAATCACCTGTTTTTCTAGCCAATTTGAATTTCTACTCTTGAACAAAATTAGACTATCATAACTTTCGTCCATTATCTTTCTGGCTTCTATCAAAAACGTTTTTAGAGTGACTTCGGTCATCTCTCCTTCAAATACAGAATTCTGGATCCAATGTAGATATTTTCTACAGAGTTTTAGCATCTTTCCACAGCGTTCACTGGCTACATCATAAACGGCAATTACATACATAGGCTTTCTTTTTACCACCAAATTTTAAAAGGTTGATATTCGCTATTCATCCCTAGTAGATGTTTGGCAATTTTATAACATTCTAATCTAACCAGATGTCGATAACTTACTTTTCTTCCTAGTTTTCGATGCTCAATCGTTTGTTGTAGTTTTTCTTCCCAGGCTTTTACAAAAACTTTACGGCCGCGATCTGAAAGAAAACAGGCATCATCTATAAAGTCAAAATGTTCTGATCGCAATTCTTTTTTATTACAAAGTCGAAATATTAATCTATCGACCAGGATTGGTTTAAATATTTCTGACACATCCAGTGACAGGCTATAACGCCGAGTGCCTGGTTCATGTAAATAACTAATGGTCGGATTTAGCTGTGAGTTATAGATTGCATCCAGGCAGAGTGTATAGCACATCGAATTTCCAAAACTCACCAGGGCATTTAATTCATTTTTGGGCGGACGTTTTCGACGACCTCCCCAGGCATAGCCTTCTACTATTTCATCAAAACCAGCATAATAAATTTGACGACAATTCCCTTCTATTCCCATTAGTTCAGAAATAGACCTTGATGCTATAATTTTTTTTCGAAGCTCCTCTATTCTTGTAATCTGTGTATCAACTTTCCTTCCTCTATTAACATAATATCGCAAATTCTTCAACATATTATAGGTAGCTCCATTCACCAGAGCTTGCGCAATTTGAAGTCGATGTTTTTTATTTCTATAAGCATCCGTTTGAGCGACCAGCATTTGACCTGCCAATAGATATTCCCTCGGACTAAAAGAACCGGTATAATGAAAATAATGGTCAAAAAAATGTACTGGAATATGTTTCTGACCTAAAAAATTATACATGGCACTATTGGCATCTACACTTCCAAAAACATATAAAGCACTGACGCCCGTCACTGGAAGATATCGCGGTTTATCAGAAACAGTTTGATCTACCATTGGTTGAAATTTGATGGTATGATCTTTCCGACTCATTCGTCCCGGGTTAAAAAGATAGTATGCTTTTTTCATCACGTCAATTATTTAAATAAAACAGAAATCTCGAAAAGCACAGTTTCGACAATAGCTTTTTTTGATCAGGTCAGGACAAGTCGGTGCATTGACAATTTGCTCCACCTGGGCTTCCCATTTTTGTATCTCTTGCTCGTCAGTTGGTGTTAATTCAATAATGGTGGTCTTTTTTTGTTTTGGGTATTCAATGATTCCGGTCGTATTCGGAATACCTCTTTTTGCCAGGGAATAGATATAATATTTGACCTGAGCAATATGCGCAAATTCTAATTTCGGACTTTTTTTGACTTCTCTAATGGTGTTGGTCGCAGGGTCATAATGGTCTATCTTCAGGTTTTGCAAATCAAGTTCTTTCCATTTTTTGGCTCGACGAGTATAGGTGGTTTCACCGATAAGTTGTCCTTCAATAACCGCTGCGCTATTGTCCTCCATTCGCATACCTCGATGGTGTAACCATAGCTTACGATGGCAGAGATGAAGATAGGTAATATGGGAAGCAGAAATTTTATTCATATAAAAAAGCTAAACCTAGATTTTTGTCATAAGAATCTTCATTTCTGATATAGTAAGCTGTAATTTCTTCTTCACTTTTTCCAATAATAATTTTACTTACCTCTATTTTTGAAGCTTCTTCTTTCCTTATCTCTTTTTCAACAGCATAAATAGGACAGCCAACGCCATACTGTAAAACGTGTTCCTGATAATCATGATAGCTTGTAAACCGAGGAACAAAATAGGTCAAAACCATCCGTTGAGGCGGTATATACCGGCTAGACCATTTATCAACATGTCCATCATCTTCATCAACTTTTCTATCAGGAAGTATTAACCAATTGTCTTTTATTAATTCTCGATAATTCCGCTGGTTATTTTGTGCATGACCAATAATTGCAGGAGTTGATGGATAGAGTTTGTTTACCAGTATCTCTAATTGCTCAGGAGTTATTATCTTTTCTATTGTGAAATCATTTTCTAGGTTTTGTTGTGTTTTTAGTAAAACTTGAAATGCTTTCCACTCTCTTTTTTTCATGTCATATTCACCATAAGGAGCAGGATGTAATACGTCTTCCTTTTGCGGTTCAGTTACATAGCAAATAGCTTCTAATGTTTCCTCAAATCTTAATAGTCGACCGATTCTTTGAGCCAATCTATCCCAGGGACATAAATCACTCAACATAATAGGTGCGCTAATATTTACGCTCATCTCTCCAATTTGGGTCATAATTGCAATTCCTCTTACTGGCTTATTTTTTTGCTGTTCCCAGGCTTCTTTCCCTAGAACTTGAATTAATTTGGTTTCAATATCTTTTTTACTTGGTTCTGTAAATCGACTATGATAAATGATAAGCGGAATATCCTTTCTTAAAGGATGATTTTCTAGCAAGCGATAATATTCAAATGCTCTGGCAACGGTATTAGCATAAATAATTCCAGTTCCTTTTTTCAACATTTTTTCTAATACTCCTTTCGTGGTAAGTTGATTTTTCTCCTTATCAATCCATTGTAAATATTTCTTTCCTATTAAAGGAGTATTAATGGGAATTTTTATCGCCGCTTCAATATTATATAATACTCTTGCAGAGTCAGGTACGGTTGCACTCATAATTAATACAGGGACTTCCAAGATCTTTAACACTTCTAGTAACACTACAATATTCGCTTGTACGAAAGGATCATAGAAATCAGCTTCATCAAAAACAACGGCACTGTTTGCTAAAAAGAAAAAAGTACTATGATGGTTTTCCCTACTTCCAGTTAAACAAATAAGTAAATGATCTATAGTACAAACACTGACAGGAGTAGCCAGGTATCTTGCCATCCGATGGGCCTCTCGTGCATTCTTTTTTGCTTCTGAATCACTTACGTCACCATATCGATTAAACCAGGCACTTGAATGAAACAACCCCGTTTCATCTATCTGTTCAGCGACACTTATAGCCAGCGCATTAGAAGTAAAACGAGTAGGCATAGCAATAACTAATCGGTCCGCACGACCGGCCTTAATCTGTTTATCGGCCCAAAGTAAAGAAGCATAAGTTTTACCACTTCCCGTAGGCGCACGTAAAATCGCAATAGGTTCGTTGGCAAGTTCTTTGGCAGCTTTTTGAACAGGTCTTAATGTTGAGTATTTATTTTTTAGTTCAAAATTTTCAAATTCATAAGAAGCTAATGCTCCTTCTCCTTCCTTTCGACTTGCTCGCGTATCTGCTAATTGTAACAAACTGCGCACAGCTGCGAATTTATATCGCTCTAGTATGCGTTTTGATAAATTTCCTTTTTTCTCTTTATAAGAGAGTCTACGAAATTGCTCCCAATATTTATAAAAAACTCCTACTTCTTGAAGTGGAGTCGTTCCATCTTTTTTCCATCGATGCTCAAAACGAGCACCTAGCTTTCCATGATGTGCTGCAATAGCAGTTTTAACTATGGTTGAAATTTCAATTTCGGAATTTTCTTCGATCATTTTAAGAGAAGCAAATTCATGTCTCAATCCAGATTTCATCAAATTAGGCGCGGAATTTTTTTCCTGCCTTCTCATTTCTTGTTCGAATCGTCGATGCTCTTCCGGATTATTTTCATCGGGAAGAAGCTTGTTCTGAATCCTCCATTTTCGGTACAATTCGAAATCTAGCTGACAAGCTTCTTGCCATTGAGCGTACTCCTTTCCTAAATCATGGAAAGTAGTAGCATCCCTCAATTCTTTTTGTAAATCCCCACCCAAAATTTCATTATATTTTTTTTCCAGAAACGGTAGTTTCCTTAAAATATAGTCAGCCTCTTCAACCACATGTTGAGTATGGTCTTCAAGAGTAATTCCTGATGGTTTCCCTAAAATAGTTGGTTTAGGCATTGGGACGGTAGAGTTTATTGGCGTCAATGGCTTCATTCGCAGCAGTAAAAGCTTGAGCTACGGTAAGTCCAGTTGAAGTTGTATCATCTCCTGCAAAAACTAAAGCTCCACGGTCTTTTAATTCTGTAAGAATATTTTCTTTTTCAGTATCTGAAGTTTCTGTTTTAAAATACCGTACCGCCTTTCTACTCATTTTCGTATCCAATACAATAAGTACCTTGTTAGGTTCGCCAGAAACCGCATTACGAGATTGATTAGCAAAATCGGTCATTGACCCTGTACTTTCCAGAAATAACTTGACCCTTCTTCTATGCTCATCATCATCAATTTTGGAATCATATTTAGTTGCAACATGGTACTCATCGGTGTAGGTGTATTCTTTTACTACTCCTACGGAACTTACATCCAGATGAAAATTCATCAGCATCTCATCTTCAAGACTAAATTCATTAGTAGTCAGAGCTTGCTTTTTAGTCGAATCATTATCTTCATTCATTTTTAATCTTACTAATAAATCTCTACCAAGTTTACTATTCTTTAAAGCTACGGCTGGTGTGGCGGAAATCGGTGCAGTTCTTCGTCCTGAATAATTTCCTTTATTTGTATCCATAAATCCACCTAAATCACTACGTAGATCGGTTGAAATATCAGTAGAAGGTGCATCTCCGTTTGCAACATAGGTTTCTCCTTTACCTGCAGCATCTTCGTTCAGTCTTTCCATTGCACTAAATAGGACATGCCGTTGCATCTGACCTGAGATATATACTTTTCCGTCAGGACGACGTTTAATGGACGAAGCATTACCGAGTAATTTTTCACCACGATTTGCAGCATGGTCGCTCATTGGTGCAATTGAAGTAACAAGGATTGATTTAATATTGATTGTATTTGACATATTATATTTATTTTAAAATTTGAGTAAATTCATTTTTGATTACGATGAAATTTCATTTGTTAATTTCTCTTCATCCGGAGTACTATCTTTTGCTCCATTTTTATTAGGGTCATAGTTACTTACTCTCATAAAGGCGGTAATCAGATGTTTTGCATCTTCAATTGTAATTTTATTGTTAGAAACCTCTCTAAGAAAAGGAGCAGCACCGCTATGAATATCTTGCATCGTTAATCTTCCTATTTGGCTATTTAGTCTAGAGGTTAATTCAATTCCATTCTCAGAGCTATTAATAATACTCTCTAGCTGAAGCAAAACACGATGTTTATACTCGTTGATAGATCGTCCTGATCTACCCTTTTTCTTGTCATCTGCAATTTCTTGACTTGCGGCAATGTATGCCGCTCTGTTTATGGATTGCCCATAAGACACAGCGGCACTAATAATTTCTTCTGAAAATTTACCTTTTTGCATAAAATAGGATTTTAGTATGTGAAAAAATTCAATTGGATATGTTGCTCTATGAGCAAGAAAATTTTGTAAATTTATTTTGTCAAAAAAACGAAGGAAGTTATCAAAGTTCCTAATAAATAGTTGCCAATTAGGACTACTAAATTTTTTAGAATCGTCAACTCCAATAAGGGATACTCTTGATTTTTTATCTAGTGCGTTGTAGAGTTGACCAGACATTGCCAAATCAACTAAGTGATGTCCAAATTGCTCTTGTCGTGTTCCGATATAAGACACAATATAAATAGGTCGACTCTCTAACAGTTCAATTACTTTTCTGGATTCACCAATAAGTAACTTATATTCATTCGACCATTTCCCAATAGCAGCAATAAGTGAGACTATGTTTAAGTTGGAAAACGCAGGAGCCTCAGGATAATTTCCTCGAAAAATATTTGGGCGATTATACTTTTTTCCCTTAGTTGACTTAGCAGCGTATGCTTTATCACCTAGTCCACGAGATATCATTTCACTAAATAGTTCCACAAATTCTCTTAGTGGATATTCTCCCGTCTTTTCATCGAAAAAGGGTAACTCAGGAATAATTCCAGCGTTTGCAAATTTATCATTCATGTCTTTGACAAAAGCTGCGGGCTTTAGAGGAGTCAAGGTACCGATACAAGTAAATGCAGCGTCTAACAAATCTACTTTGGGATTAGACATTGATTTTTTTCCAGCATTTATTTTTGCAATCATAGGGGCAAAAGAACGCTTTAACTCATATTTTTTTCCTTCATCTTCTTTATGCAATAATTCGATAATTGCTTTTACCTCTTTTACTATATCAGCAACATTGTTACTCGTTAATACATGTGGTTGCGTAAAATATCCATTTGGAGCATTCTGTCCTGTTTTACTTCCCGGGTTTACTTTATCTCCTGATAATGGTTTGTAGTAGATAGTATCAGAATCTTTCCCTGGGTAAGGGGCAAGCAATATTTCACTCAATAAATCCTGAAGCGCAAGTTTTGCCAGATCCCATAAATCACTTCGTTTCGTGATATCGAATTCTCTATCTTGAATTCTAACCCAGGCGGCGGCAATTCCATATCTTGTGGTAGGATGTAGGTTGTTTAGGTTATCCATTTCTTTTCCATTTTACATCCACCCATCCATCATTAGATCCAAGATATAGAGGAGCGTAAGGTTCATTAATAGCTTTTTCTAATAAATCACAAACGGTTTGTGTGCATGAGATAGAAAAAATGTAAGGTGCTTTGGGAATAACATATCCTCGTTTTTTAGGACTGCTATAGTACATTGGAAAATGAGGCTTTATGCTCTTTGTTTTTATCTTTCCTTCTGTTAGTTTGAGCAATTCTTCAAGCGTAAATGTTTGATGTTCTTTCCGATCACCAAAGCTGATATAAGAAGGATGTATTCCTTTATTATTGGCAGGTTTTGAAGGATCTTCTGTTTTGGAAAGATTAATCAGGTTTTCCAGATTACTATCGTAATTTCGACTTCCACCTATAAAAGAATCACTCTCTGTTCTAAAACTCGTAGACCATAAATCATCGTACGTCAGAACTTCAGGAAATTCCTTTATTTCAAATTTAATGTGGTGCTGTAACAGACTTTTGAATCCACTTCCTGACTCAGTTTTTTTACTTTCTAGCCACGGATGATCTTTATAATCTTCCTTTTTTCCGTGAATTTTTTTAGCCCGTTTTGTCAAATCTTTTAACAAGACGTTTCTAAATTTGTCTTTTACACTATCAAAAAAATGCCAACCTAAGGCGTTTTCTAACATTCCATACAGCATACTACTTGTAGGCGAAAGCTCACTTCGATAATAACTTCCCGGCTGGCTTGAAACCATCGATAATGGTGCAAGCGCAAATATTGACATTTCGGCCTTGACTGATAAGTCCGGCGGTTCGAGATAAAATCCTAAATCAATTTTATTAATTGTCATAAATATTATTTTATTGTAATGCACCAAATCCGATTCCTGTACTATTACCGATTCCAACTTCCCAAGCAAATGCTACTGCACGAGGATCACCTTCCACGATCACGGGACAAAGTGTTCCTTTGATATCGATATTTTTATAGATTGTCTTTTTGATTTTTGGATTTTTGTAAGAAGGGTCAAATGAAACTTTTACATCTTTAGTTAGTCCTTCTTTTTCTAGTTTCTGTTGAAGGGTTTCTGTCATAAAAGTACTTGCTTCTTTATCTTTTGGAAAGTAATACTTATGATGTTTTTCTGCTTCTACTTTCCTTTTAATGAGGATTGGACTTTGCGCTAAAAACCGTTGTCGAGAACCAAATTTTGGAGTACGTTGTATTGTAACCTCTTTTACTTCCATTCCCCATCGAATCTGATGCCCTTGAAATACACCATTAACCATTTTGGACAAAAAATCTGGATTAGGAGCGCTTACAAAAAAGGTACTACCATTTTGAAAATTTAAACCATTTCGATGTGGTGTGCCGTTACTTAACCAAGACAAAGAATACAGAGACATATCATCATGTAACTCATTTTCTCCGAGCCATTTATGAAATGCTCCTACCAAACTCTGTTGGTAGTTAAAAGGTACGATTTCCGTATTGGGTGTAAGATGAAGGTATATTCGCATATTTTTTTCGTTTGTTAAAACAAAGATAGTACAAGAGGGGTACTGAAAAATGGTAGTCCCCCTATATTTATTTAAATTTTTCTAAAATTTTAGTTGTTTCAACTAAGACGGCTACTTTTAGTTTCTTAGGTTTTATTATTTCTATAAATTCACTATGTCCTAAAATAAAAGGCATCAAACCATAAAAATTATGATTGACGGGCGCTTGAAAAATAAAGTGATCAGGTTTAGAATCGTGGTCCAGGTAATTTTTCGCCAAGGGAAAATTTTCGATTAAAATATTATAGGCTCTCACCTGAAGACGCAATATCACCTGAGGCTGATCATTGTCAGCAATTCTGAATACATCCGTAGCTTGGCTAACATGGCGTTTTTTATTTTCCCAATCTTCCTCAGTATCTTCTATTCGTTCAATTCTGCTTAATCGAAAGTGTATGCTTTTACCTCGGATATAATCAAACGCCTGGAGTGTATCCAATTCTGGGTTTATCAGATGGGGTTCCACTAATCGATCAGACGTTTGATTACTTTGGTTACTACGGTAGTTTTTCAGGATAACTTTTTTCTCCTGTTTTTTACCACTCTCTAACCGATTAATCTTTTCGATAGCCGGATGCCGAAGTTGGCGAAGGCCGAGTTGTTGAAAATCGTATAATCCTTCAATTTTCGTTTTCAGTAAATCCGCTTGTGAACCAGATAGGTAATCTAGTGCCCGATAAAGGTGAGACTTATCGGTATCATTTAATGGCAAAAACTTATTTAGTTCTGAATACTTATTATTTGGCTTTATATAACATTTGTACGGAGGATCTTTATAGTGAAGTGTAATCTCTGCAAGAGAATTGATGATTTCAGTGTCTGAATTAATATTTCTGACATTTTCATTAAAATAGATAGCCAATTCAGGACGAGAGTAGGTATGAGGTTGTGCCAGGATACGAAGCAAAACCTTTAAGATTCTTTCTCTGGGATTCATTGTTTCTCCTTTTTTGACTATCGATAACTAATGAGGTTACGACATATTAAACATCAATTTCAGTATAATACTTCCAAATGTAGTAAAAATTTAATCAAATAAAGAAAAAATCATATTTATTACTAAAGAAATACTTTTAAGGAACTATTCATCTAACCACTCTTTTGCATATAAAAAATCATATATCTTCTTTGATCCCGACGCACTAGTTAATTGGTCCTTCCAACGCATAGGTATCGCCCTCTAAAGTATTTGAAAAACTCAAAAAAGTCTGCAGAGAAAGTTAAGTTAACAGATCAACGTAAAAACAAGGCAATGCCTTGTTCTTACGTTAATCAATATGCCCAGTTATTTAGTGCCTTTGGCAATAGACACAATTCTATATCTACTCTCATCAGCAAACCCCCCCCCTTTACCTTAAAAAGAACCCCACCCCAAAATTAAACAACAACGGCTCGTCCTCCGACTTGGCCACGTAAGCCGTAATCGTAAAACTCTCCACGTACGGCACCACGTAAAAGCCGCCGCCAATCGCCGTATGAATCGTATTGGAATCATTTTCCGGGGTCCATACCTGCCCCAGATCGTACAAACCATAGATCCCGAATTTGATGGGAACAATGGCCGTAGCTACGGTTCCGAAGTGGAGGCGTAGATCGGTATTTAGCCAGGCGGCGGTTTCGCCACCAAAGCGATTTCTTCGTAAGCCCCGATGATTATGTTGCTGGCCCAGATAACTTTTATAGAAAAAGGGGGTGTTCCCGTAGGCGTGCGAGACGCCACCTTTTAAGGATAAGGTGACGGGTACCCGAATTCCTTTGGTGAAAAAAGCGGATAGGGTAGATTGTATCCGACCGCCCAGTTTACCTTCGATGTTGTTATTAAAGAAGGTATAGTTTTTTAAAGTGAATTGCATTCCTTTGGTGGGGAAAGATCCGTTGTCTCTAAAGTCGATATCCAGTTCGAGTTCGGGACCGATCAGGTCCGTATCTCCTAGCCCGTTATTTAGGGGGAGACGATCATAGATGGTCGCCTGCTGACCATCTTCGGGTTCAGGTATCACTTCTTTAAAGTTTAGAAAAATAGTAGAAGTAAAAGAAGACCGGGTCCAGAATTTTCTGGTAAACCCGATATAGGTTTCAAAAGAAGTCATATTGTTGGTATAAAAATCTACGTCGTTTAACGCTTCATCAACCTTGGTATTATTACCTAGTCCATAAAACCTTCTAAAGTTTCTGTTTCGATTGGTGATGTTTACGCCAGTGACCAGATCCCATTTTTCAATGACGTGTCTAAAGGTGGCATTTATACCTCCGTCGTAACTTCCTTTCGTGGTGCCGGAGGCCTGAAAAGAAAATTTTCTACTGAAGCCAGGTTTATTAAATCCGTGTTGGGTAATGTTTCCGTTAAAACCAAGACTGAATCCATCATCGATGTTGTAACTGAGGCTAGGTAACACCAAAGATTTGTTATCGTTAAACATATTATCGGTTTTGAAAGTAATTACCGCTGGGGTACTTTTTACTTTTCCTTCCGATCCCAAACTCAACTCATCCTTTTGCCGCTTGTCATATACTTTGGTCATTTTTTTCAGTCCGCTGACTTTTGAATGATCGGTAATGACATCTTTTCCATCGCCACCAATAATTCTGATCAGAATACTTTTTTTAGCAGTTCCCATTACTTTAAATTCATCATCTTTACCCAAACCGTGTAATCTAATCTCTTTGGTTTCTGATCTTTTTATCAGCCGATCATATAGCATCAGCCCTTTTTTTCCTTTTTTATTTAGCTTAAAAATGTTGGCTTGTACATCACCATTTTCCAATCGAGTCAGCTCAAAAAGATCTCTGGAATTGGAGCCGACCAGATCAACATATTTAGCCAACATGCTGTAATATTTAGTCATTTCTTCCGGGAGTTTTGCTCGCCTGATTTTTAGTGTTTTAGTTAGTTTCTCCCTGGATAAAGCCTGTACTTCGGGAGGAATACTGGAAATGGCATTGGCAATCACTTCGTCGGACATGAGCGTCTGCACTTTTTTAACAATCCGCATCCAGTCTTCGTAATTATAAGTATTTGCCAACCAGCGATCCATCGTCCTGTTTTTGTAATTTAAACTTTTTAGTCCACCATACTTTTTTCCAAAACTGGCCATATCCGGTGCTACAAATTCCCAATCCATCACACTATAAAATCCTTCAAGCGTGGAGAGCGCTTTGTCGCGATCTTTTGGAAAAGGGACATATTTGTATCCTTTTTCCTTTTTGTAAGCCAGCCATTTCCAGTTTTTTTCGTGACGATCCCAATCTGAAATCCAGAGATCAAAAACCCTGGCCGTGGCAAAGGCTTCGACATCTATTTTATTATCATTATCATCGAGTAGTTTACCATACATTTCAAACGTGCTCACTACTTTATCTGCTTCTTTAAATCCGGGGCGGTCTTTTTTATCACCTCTTGGTTTTAATTCCAGCCATCCCAATCGTCCGGCAAATTCATCCCGATAAGATCCCAGAACCGGAGAGTCGGGCATGAGGTATAGGGTAGGCCCGGAATGGGCCAAATCCAGTTCATCCATCATGGTCGTCACGATAATAGAACCATATGGATGTTGCGTGGAAGTCAAGTCTCTCACGATATCTCCGTACACGCCTTCGACCAAACTTTCATCTGCCCGCTGTGATGGGTCTTTATCAACGGATCGGAAAGAATATCGTATTCCTTCGGGGTTTTTAAATTTCAGAGAAAGGGTTTGCGCGGCACCTCCTTTGGCATACGGCGTTAATCCACCGTGAATCGTATCCAGGTTTAAAAATGGAATGTTATGGATAGGAGTGGCCCAGGTGGAGCGGTAGTTTTCTCCCAGAAAAAAACGCCTTATTCCTTTAGCTTTATAATGTGGCCCAGGTGTAATCGATCCGCTGATCGGTTGTTTAAATGTTTGCTCTTCTTGAACCTTGGGACAAGGATTGTATAAATTATTGACGGGAATTTTATGGTAAGAAGATTCACAAGGACTACTAAATAAAGTTTGTTTAAATGTTGGTTTTATTTCTCTCCGGTCGTCGATTGAATAGGCTTGTACTTTGACTTCGCCGTTCTCGCTAAAGACCAGTTTGGCAAATCCGGTTTTCTTTTGTTTGTAAATTGTTTTCTTTCCTTTGGCTACCGGCCGCCCTTCGGCCAAAGAACCACTATTAATAAAATAATTTTTTTTGTCGTATAAAATTTGCAGGTCATACTCATGTCCCGAAACGAAAATAATGCCGGGATGGTGTCTGGCTTTACTTAATAATCTACCGGCCGCATCTTTTAATTCGTGGTGACTCAAATCCTTTCGGTTGCCCACATTTTGATGGAAAGCCGCAATCATAGAACCAATGACCGGTGGCGTAAAATGTTGCTTGAATAATTTGTAGCCAGCGTACTGACCGTAAGAAACGGGGGGATGATGAAGGGCGACCACCACATTTCGATTGTCCGAATCGGCGATGGCATCATCAAAAACATCCCAAAATTCTTTTTCATTTAAAACCCCACATTTAGCATCCTCTTCTTCCGGCCGTTTTTCCTTTTGTAAAAACCACTGGGTATCGATGGCGACAATTCTGAGGTGCGTTCCAATGTCCATAATCTCCGGACCCACACAACCGTCCTCTGATAAAAACCGGACGGATGACTTTGGTTTATCCTTAAAAAATTTTTCTAGTGCTTTTACCTTTTTTAGACCGCCCTTTTCTCCATCATCCCATTCCCGATCTCCGGGAACAAATACTATTTTTCCCTGATCGCCAGCCAGAGCAATCAAACGATCCAGTTTTTTAATTTCATCTGGTTGTTGGTCTTTTTCAAAACCATCCTTATCAATAAAATCTCCGGTAACCAAAATAGTAAAATCCCCTTTTTCATCATTGATTATTTTTTGAATGGCTTCAAATTCGGACGCATCCGCGGAGAGCTTCTCCAGATTACTGAGTAAATATAAACTTTGATCGGTTTGACCATAAGCCATGTTTACTTGAGAAACCAGAAGGAAGCAAAGAAGTAAAACGGAGAGGTCTGTACGCATTGTAACATTGATTTTTAAGGATTATGTAAGCAAAGTAAAGTGAAACGCGACAACAAGCGATCCTGTCAAAACGTAGGAACAAGGCTGTCAAGACGTAGAAACAAGGCTGTCAAAACGTAGGAATAAGGCTGTCAAAACGTAGGAACAAGGCATTGCCTTGTTCCTACGTTTTGACACGTCAACGAGTGAAGCAACTCAACACCCCTCACCATCGCACCGTCAGTCCAACCCCGCCACTTAGTGCCAAAACTGAAAAACCAAACCTATTGTTCTTCCCTTCACGAACTTTCTTATGTATCTGTGGGATCAAAATGCCAAATAAGGCTCCTACCGTATAACCCGTAATCACATCGGTGGGAAAATGGTTACCACTTTTCACGCGCGTGTAAGCAGCCACGGCCGGGACAAGTGCGGCGGCCGACCAAACAACGGGCTTCCATTTACTATCAGGAAAATAATCCGCAAATACTTTGGCCGAAAAAAACGACAGTGCCGCTGTACCAGAGGTATGTCCCGAGAAAAAAGAGAGCCTTGTTTTGGAAATACTTTCCAGATCCGTATCCGTCATTGGATTGTAAACCATCGGTCTAGTTCTTTTAACGAGCGCCTTGGCCATGGTCGTCGTTCCAGTATTTAAAAACAAAACTTCCAGGCCGATGACGCCGATGGTCAATATATCGTTTCTGGTTTTTTTGGGTACCCAAAAAGTCAAGGGAGCAATGGTAGAAGAATAGAGTAGAACATCACTGACCGTTCCCGCGGCTTCCGAGGTGTTAAGGATGGCATCTCGATCAAAGCGGTTGATATCCTCTGGTCTGAGCATGGTTACCGCCGATTCGGAGAGCGGGTCCATTTTTTTGATAATTTGTAAACCCACGATGCGTCCAGTGATGCCAGCGGACAGCAGGGGGATTTCTCTTTTCCAGTTGAGCTCGTAAGGACTTTGACCAATCAGGTCAACCGGATAAAAAATGGAAAAGAGTAATATTAGCAGGGGAGTAACCTTCGAAAAGCGGGTGAACATTTAAACTAGATTTTAAGGTTATAAATTACTGCAAAGTTAAAAGAAAATCGCACTTTGAATTCCTTCCAACCTGAGACGGCCGCTGTCTTCTTTTTAAACAAGTACCCAATTTTTTACTTTTGTTAGGTCCTCTGTTTTTAAAAGTAGCCGGAGGAATACCACCCCTCCGACTGACCCAAAAAACCAAATGAAAACAATCTTAAAAATCTTAAATATCGTATTCCCTTAAAACATAACTCCGGGCGTCAACTGTAAGCCGAAATTTTTGTTGTCCGTTGACTACAAACGGAACGGTATTCACGGATCGATTTCCACTTTCCTGTATCCGGGAGGTAAAGCCTTCCGGAATGTCAGGTGACATTAAATGAATGGGTTATAAATTATTTTCTGTTTCTGAAGACTGCAAAGCGATCGTAGTATTAAAAAAAAATTATGAATTTATAGTCGGTTATTATGTTTTCAGTTGATCAACATTCCTTGTTGACATATGTTAAATAAAATGGCCTCTGAACTTTATCCCATCAGTATCCGTTTCACTGGAAATCCATAACCATGAAAAAAATTATTCCAGTCTTTATTATATTATTGTTTCTGGTCGATGCGCAGGCACAGACCCGGAGAATGGATAATGCAATGGCTGCAAAAACGTATACCAGTCAAAATCAAAATGAGACGGTACAACCCTTATTAATAGAAGCTCGTCGCCAATTTCGGATAGCAGATTTTGAAGCAGCATTGATGACGCTGGATAATGCGGTAGCTCAAAACCCGAATTCTGCGGAAGCACTTGCTGAACGAGCTCGATTTAAAAAAATTATCGGAATGGACACGGAAGCGGAGATGGATCTGCGGGCAGCCAATCAGATCAATCCTTACGCCGCTAATATTTATGGTTATTACGGAAATTTGGGAATATTAAAGATATTATCCGTCGAACCAGAAGTTTCTGTACAACAACTTAGCGAATTTCAAACGCTTAACTATTATTATAAATCATTGGATCAGGAATTATTCGTTGCCAAGGGAGAAGAAGTAGCAATTGGTAATATCGAAAATGTATTAATGGATATCGAAAACGATAATCTATTAGGCGCACGCACCTGGATTGATGATTTTTTAATTAAAAATACAAAGTCGGCTACAGCTTATGATCTAAGAGGATTGGTGCACCGAAAAGAAGGGAATTATCCTGCGGCTCAAATAGCTTTTACCCGTGCAGTTGAATTAAATCCGGACTTCTCAATCGGTTGGTATAATCTCGGTCAAGTAGAACGGAATCTAGGTAATTTTGAAGCTTCAGAAAAACACCTGAATAAAGCGATTGCTTTGCAGGAAAACTTGACAAAGGCTTATTTTGAAAGAGCAATGCTTAAAAAGCAAATGGGTAAAAAACAAGAGGCACTAGATGATTATAATATGATCATTAAACTCGAAGGTAATTATTATATGGAAGCGCTTGTCAATCGTGGACTAACTAAAAAAATGATGGGTGATTTTGCTGGTGCTAAGGGGGATCTGGACTTGGCAGTAGAAGAGTTTCCTGAAAACCCGGGTCTCCGTAAAAATCGTGGAAATATTAATCTACTGTTGGGAATTACTCGTAAAGCAGTAGATGATTATACCAAGGCAATTCAACTTGACGGCCAATACGCAGCGGCTTATTATAATCGGGCTATCGCCTTTTTTATTCTCTATGATAAAATATCTGCTTGCGCTGATTTGGAAAAAAGTCTTGAATTGGGCTACGAACCGGCCATCAAATTGAAAAAATATTTTTGCACCTGGTAGACTCAATTGATTTTTTAGTGCCGTAGACATATTGATCAACGTAGGAACAAGGCATTGCCTTGTTCCTACGTTGATCTGTTAACTCAACTTTCTCTGCGGTCTTTTTTGAGTTTTTCAAATACTTTAGAGAGCGGCATCTATGCGTTGGGAGGACCGATTAACTAATCACTAATCAACTGTTCTTAATGTCTAGGAAAAATTAACAATTTGAAATACATACTAATTTAGTACCCGAACCACTAGTTTCCATTCAATCTATAAACCCGTCCTACAACTAATAACAAACTCAATGCTCGAACCCTCAGTTGTACCTCCTTCGACTGCGCCATCTTTTCTATCACTTCAAAATATGGAATATCCAACGGTTTTATTGCTTTCAATAGAGGCAAAGTCTGTTCTACCAGAAAGTTTTTTAAGTTCGGTTTTTGCTCAAACCAATATTGTTCTGGCGCCATATCAAAAGTCTGCCGGAATTTTTTAGAAAGTAATTTTCGCCATCCGAAACGCAATCTAAGGTACCACAGATCATGGCGTGCCATCCAGAGTCTGGTGGGGCGGGCGTGTAAATGCTCCCAACGGTACTTGGTCCATTTTGGATGATAACGATTCAACCATTCTAGATAAACTTGTCTTTTGTAAATTAAATCATAAGGAATCGTCAATGCAAAATCAATAAAGTCAGCATGTGTAAACGGCGCAATATTATAAGATAAATGTTCCAGCCCCCAAACTCCGGCAGCAATACTATTTAGCCCTCTTTCGGAAATTTTAAAATGACCTTCGTTCTGATATATGGCCTGTCTGCTGGCCTCCCAATCCTTATTTACCGGAAGTAATTCGGGATCGACGCGGCTTGCCTGGAGGTCCGGAGGCAAATCTTTTTTACTGGAAATATAGCTTCCCAGAATCATTCCGCCGAGATGCCCGGTATGAATCAGGCCAAAATTTTTTTGCCAAACCTGCTCAATTCCGTAGACCACGTGCGCCGGATTATTGTAGTCGCAAGTGCCACCGATTTTACGCATCATTTCCGTAGGGTCGTATAAATATTCCAGTCCATCCATTGGATAAAAATGATGCTTGAATCCGTAGTCCGTCGCAATCTCTCGAGCAATAATTTCGTCGTCGTAGCCCTTTTGACTGCAAGTAAAAGCGACCTGATTTTTGTAACCTAATTCATATCCGTATAGTGCAGTTACCCGCGAATCCAACCCACCGCTCAAAGTAGTAAACGACTGATAGTTTTCTTCCGTATCTTTTTGAAATTGTTCCTTTATGGTTGCTTCAAATATCGCTTCGAGCGTAGCCATTGTTTGGGCCTTGGAGCGATGATGATTTTGTTTGTAAACAAAATTTTTGTATTTTTTACAAGTAACTTTTTTATTTTGAAAGGTTAGAATGCTGCCTGCAGGTAATTGTTGGGAATTTGTTGTCCATCCCATTTCGGAAAATAAATAACCATAAGCTAAAAAACAATACACTGCCTCGGAATCTAACAACCGGGGGAAGTCACATAAAGTGTCCAGATCCCAGGTCGAAGAAGCGAAGATAAAATGCTCCCCGTTAAATTCGTACGCAAAGTTTTTGGCGGCACAAGGGTCGTTAAAAAGGCGGAGCCGCTGGGTTGTTTTTTCATAAATAAAACCATTAAAAGTACCACGCAAGTTATTTAATTTTGACGCCAGATTTTCCGGATCTTTTAAAAAGTAATTCTGCCAGCTATTATTTCCGATCACCTTCTCTTTATTCAAAACCAAGCCGTCAAAACCAATCACTACCGACGCGTTTTCAAACAATAATTTATCTTTTGGAAATTTATTATTCGATACCAGTTCAAACGAAAAATTCGCCCCGGGCAGGGTCCAGTTCGTCATTTCTGTATTTCTACCATATAAGCTTAGCATCTTTTTTGTAAATTTAATTTTTTCCTGGACATTAAGGAATGTTGATTAGTGGAAAGTTAAGTTAACAGATCGACGCAGAAACAAGGCATTGCCATGTTCCTGCGTCGATCAATATGCCCAGTGATTTAGTGCCGAAGGCAATAGTAATTTATATCTCATTCCTAAAAAGATAACAAGTCCAATCTTAATTTGTCCACGTACTTGAAGTCTATTATCTTTACCCAATGTTAAAACTAGCAAAAATTATCGGTACTTCCTTCGGGTTTGGCTATGCCCCCGTCGCACCCGGCACCTTCGGTACTTTCTTTGGCGTGCTCATTTATCTGGCCATACAATTTACCTTTCCGGAAAAGATGAATCCGCTGCTTCTGGTTCTGATAGTTGTTGGTACCATTGTCGGTACCTGGTGCTGTAAGATAACCGAACCGGAGTGGGGCCACGATTCCGGAAAAATAGTCCTTGATGAAAGCGTGGGACTCTGGATCACGCTTTTATTTGTTCCCTTCAATTGGTGGATCGTTCTGGCAGCTTTTGTCCTTTTTCGTTTCTATGATATTCTAAAACCCCTTGGAATCAAACGGATAGACGAAGGCATGCATTCCCCCGCTTCCGTGATGCTCGACGATGTATTGGCAGGTTTTTACGCTTGGCTTACCCTTCAAGCCATCCTTTGGATACAGCAATCTTATTTTTAAAGGTCACAATTAGCAATGGTTCGGTAACTTTTAATTTGGAGGTGATTGCATTAAAAATTTGGCTTGTTAGCCTGTTGGCTATTAG
>ENA-ORXT01001884-ORXT01001884.1-marine-metagenome-genome-assembly--contig:-NODE-1884-length-26669-cov-65.745901_pt1 | contig 26669 bp, 17 predicted proteins | sample MGYA00237868_ERZ511482 | MGnify/ENA metagenome assembly ERZ511482
TCCTAGAAAGACCCTCGAATATGAAACACCGGCCGAGCGGTTCGGCCAATGTGTTGCGATGACCGATTGAAACCGCAAAGTTAAAAAAGATATGCCAGTGGCAACGTCCAAAATTACGGACAATCCTGCCTATGGGAGAGGTGGTGCAGAACAATACCTTGCGCCCAAAAGCGTAAAAACTGGCGACTATCTCGAAAAAGTAGACCAATTGGAGACAACAAACCGCACACCACGAATGCCTATTTTTGAGGACGTGAAGGGCTTAACAAAGCCAGAAGTCGAAAATGTCGTCAAAAGATACAATGGTGAGTACATCGATGCACTGCATGAAACGGGCAATCCCAAGGCCATTGAAGTGGCAGAAGATATGTTGGAACGCCAAACCTTTTCTAAAACAACTCGAGAAATCCAAGGTAATCCTACGGCTGTACGAGCGGTAGACATTCCTGATGCAAGCGCGACAGCATTGGATCTGGATTCGAAGACCCTTTCCCAAGTTGAGCGCATTCGTGATGAAGCACTCGATCATGGGCCTAATCGAGGGGTAGATGGACCGGCTAAAAGCGCTTCGCCTGAAAATAATCCTGCGACACCTGATGAAGGTGCCCCTAATCGCGGCGCGCCGGATGTAGCGCCTGCGGCTCTTGATGATGCCGCTCTTGCGGATAGCAAAGCCCGTATCGCGGCCACCGATGAGCTTGGTGAACTGCGCGGATTTGCGGCGACGCCGGATGGCAGCACAAGCCACTTGATCGATACGAAGACGTCGACAATTTATACGCTTACAGGTGACGACCTGACGGGTGTTCAGAAATTTGATAATTCGCAAGATGCGGGACACGCTTTCGGGAGACTGATGAGCGAGGCAGCAGAGACGCATCCTTCAACCTTTAAAGGCTTACCCGGCGTGCATAATTCCTTGGGGGCTCTGGGCTCGCATATTGATGATTTAGGCCGCCCCGCATGGCGAAAAGCGCTGGGTGCCTTCGGTGAAGGCGCCGCAGAGTTTGGTGGCAAGGCTACAAAAATTCTGGGTCCGCTGGGCATTGGGTTTGCCGGGACCGAAGCCTACGCGCTTGAAATGAAGTTACAAGATTACGAAGAATTTGATTTGGTCCCCGAAGAAGCCATGTTGGCCTATCGCGGCATCCTCACAGCGCATACCGCTCAAGCCACTGTCGATCCGTCATTAGTAGGCGGTGAAGTCGCCGTACAAGTCGCTTTCGATGAATGGGCGAAGGCTTATGGTATTGTTGATAATGTTAAAGAGGCGCTGGAGCCCGGATCGTTACTGGAAGATGTGGCGGATGGGGCCAAGTGGTTAGGAGACCAGGCGGAAGCTGCAGGCATGGCCGTTAAGGATTACGCCGTGAGCCGATGGAATGACCCGGGCAGATTGGGTGAGGATTGGGACAATATCAAAGATACGGCCGAGGATGCCGCCGTCGCCGCAGGTAATGCCATTGGCTATGCAGCTGAGGCCGTCGGTGACTATGCCGTTGACCGTTATAAGAATCCTGAAAAATTATTAGATGATGCTCAGGCTGTCGGAGAGACTATAGGTGAAGGTGCCCAATTGGTTGGAGGTGCTGTAATTGATGGCGCCGAATCCGTTGGAGGGGCTATTTCCAGCGGGGCCAAAGGGGCGTGGAATTACTTGTTCGGTAACGATGAGTCGAGCGTGCCAGAGGACGCAATTGACTCTACGGACATTCCGCCGCCTGTCGTGCCTTTTGGCCAAGCTGTGGGGCAGTTTTCAGATGACCGTAAAATCCTACGAGAGTTGGACCCACAAAGCGAATTGCAAGTCACGCAAGCAGCGAACCACCCTGAAGCTGAAGCTATGTTTATTCGGCTTAATGATGAAGGTATGACACGGTTTCCTAAGGCGGCTCTGGAGGGCGATACGCCTCAAGACCGTGTGGGCGAGATTTTAACTCAAGCCCGTGAAATTGATACCGATCGCATGGCTGAAAAAGGGCTGAGCACTGAGACAAGCGCGCAGGAAGTCTATATAGCTGCGCCTGCAGTTGAAGAGGAATACGCCGCAGGTTTGTGAAGAGCCTCCAATATTAAACTCATCTTTGGTTGGCCTCGTCGAGATTTGTAAAATTTCTCAAATGCATCCAACCTCTCCGATTGGAATTAAAAACCTATTTCCCTTCAAACAGCGGATTGAGCCGCCGCGCCCTATTAAGCATAGGCTGAGTACTCATCTTCAACGGTGGCTGACGTTGTTAAATCCTGTGTTTGCGCTTCAGAAACTTCCGGAAGCCGGGCTTGTCCGGCAGCCTTTAAATGGGCCTCACCCTCAGCACCGCCCAAAGCGGCGGCGGCAGTATATTCTGCATTGCTCACACCCGTCATATCTTGCGCCGGAAGATAGTCGCTCTCCGGTGTTGGAAGGTCGTTTTCAACTAATGCCGTTTGCCCGGCTTCCAGGCGGGCCCGCATAGCGGAGATCGGATTTGTTACATCATGCTGCGGTATGGCGAGCTCGCGTACCCCGGCCGCATCCAAATCCGAAAAAATTTTCGCGGACCCGGACTGCGCCAATAATTTGCCTATATGGGCATCTTCTAGAGTCAGTTTACCACTCGCGGCCGCTTCAGAAATGGCGCTTTGCGCCTTTGGGTAATCTTCTTGCAGATGCTCGGCTGTCCGAATGAGCGGTTCGGTGGTATGTAGCGACGCGCCGTCATGACTATCTTCAAGGCTCGGTTCCGGGTGCGAGGTCGGGGCAGCTTGCCGCGCAATATCCTCATCCGCAATGTTGATGAAATATTGTGAGCTTTCGCCGTCCGTTATACGTGATGTATACGCCTCGCCGGTAGGTAAAACACCGTCGCGCATGTCGAGATAGAAATCATTGTCGAGTTCGCGGTAGTCGACGAAATTACGTCCTTCTGCACCATCGATCAGCGTTCCGTTGGAAACGCCTTGCATCACAATGATGTCGTCCTGCTGACTCAGCGAAAAACGCTCCATGCCGATGGCTTTCTCGGGACTGTTTGGATCATCCATGCGCGAAATTGAGGTATAATTTTCATTGACGACGGCGAAGACCGGCCCCGTATCCTGCTGAAGGGAGAAGCTGTCATAGTCTTCACCGCCCGAGACAATTCCTCCGCCTCTGACTTGACTGATATATCCGTCATCGCCTGCCCCTAGTGAGACCATGTCCGGCTGATTTGACCCCGTGACAATATTTTCGCCGCTGCCGAGAAAGATCGCTGTGCCCTCTCCTGCGCGCAAATCACCTTCTGCGAGATCGTGCAGCTTCACATCTGTCCCAATCTGCGTGCCAGTTTCAACCATGGCGCGGCGGAACTCCAGACTGCCTTCCGGCACATTTAAGCGCCCTTCCGTCATATTGAAATTCCTGAAGTCCTGAGTTGCGCCCGTGATCTCCCCCGCAACACGGGCTGTCGCAACAGCATCGCGTTCAGAAAAGCCCTGGTCCGACGGAGAAACCATTTGCACGCGAATTTCGTCAAAAAAGACAGTTTGCAAATCCGTATAGCCGTGAATACCGCGCACGTCTTCGATAGGACGTGTCGCATTTTTCAGACGGTTCATATCGTGTAAAGGAGTCCCGTCATTTCTCTTCGAGAGATCAGCCATATCAAAGGCGACTAACCCGTCTTGGGCCGTGCCAATTGGCGCGACGTCCCCGTCCAGGGTTTTGCCGGGATCAAGGTTTTCGGTGCGGATGCGCAGCTCCTGCAACCCAAATTGAGTCATCGCGCCGTTTAGGCTCGGCAGGCTGACATCCTCTATATCCGCACCTTCTGCGCCGCGTCCTTGCGTCGAGAGCGTGTCGAAATAGCTATGCGTTTCCTCGTAAAGCGCGCCGTCCCCGCGCAGCGAATTGGCGAGCGGACGATAAACGCTTTCATTTGTCGCGGAGAGGGATTGGCTCGCGCTCATGTCATCATCTGGCCCGATCTTTCCGCTTGTCACGCCGCCCGCCAAACCTGGGCGGTGAAGAAGAGAATAGCGCAGATTAGGATTATCCGCCATGAGATCGTTAAAGGCACCGACGTCGCTACTTTGGCTAGCTGTCACCAGATCATTTAGCGCCGGAGAGTGGCTTGTCAGGCCCTCGCCCATGCCGCGAGTGGCTAGGGAGTTCACTTGCCCCGTCCACGGCATTACGCGTCCGCCATCGGCTTGAACGCGGATTCCTGCCTGAATTGCTAAGTCGGTCTGGTCAGGACCGATGTTGTAAGTGTGCATTTTATCGGTTGGAATGATTTGCTCTGACCCACTTTCAACGCCAGCGCCCATCACCGAGCCTTCGCCGGAATTCGTTGTAAACTCGCCTGCCACGGTAGACGCATAAATCTCGTTTTTATTCTCTTCATACGCAGCCGCGTTTTTATCAGCTTGCGTGTTGAAATCCCGAATAAGATCACGGTCGATTTGCGTGCCATTCTCGGTGTTAAAATCTCGGATGGCCTTTGAAGCGCTGGCACCAGCATGGCCGCCTCGGATCGTGCGCAAACCCGATATATCATCGCTGAGGCTACGCTCGATCGCATCGCGCTCCGGAATAGTCCCTTCCGCATATTGCTCCGCGAGATCTCCAAATTGAGTTGAGGTTTCCGGATCGGTCAGCAAATCAGATACGGCATTACGCTGTCCAATGATTTCAAACTGGCGTTGAAAAGGCGCCATTCCAAAGGTGTGACTTTCAACGCCCTTCTCTGCCGAAACCAAAGCCGCCAACCCACCGCCGAGCGATTGCCCGGTTAAGACAACCTCTTGTCCGTCTGTGGTGAGATGGTCATTGACGACATCAAACATCGCCCTAGCGTCATCATATTGGGTCTCTTGATATGTTCCCTGCCCGAGTAAGCCATTCGTATAGATATCGCCAGCATCGACAAGCCGTTCAGTAACGTGACCGTCCGCATCTCGCGAGACGGTGAAATTCTCAAAAGGCTGGTCGATGTCGTCAGTGATGGCGTTGCGGTACGCTTCGGGCGTTGGATGAGCGTCGCGCGCATTGTTCATAGCCCCAACTTTACCCCAGCCTGCAGCAGGAAGAAGCGGTTTAGCAGCCGTCAAAAGACCTCCACCCATTTCTTTATCGGCATTATCAGCCATATCCGTGCCGCGATAGGCGATGATAAATTGATCGTCCGACGGGTCTGGAGTGTCGAGACCGCGTTGGGTTACATAGCCGCTAAATCCATTATCAGTGTAAACATGCATCAAGCCGTCGCCGCGATCCTCCGGATCTATGGTCAATCCATATTGTTCTTGTAGATAGGTCTGAACATCCGCGCCCTCTTGCCATTCATTGGCCGCCGCTTGTAATTTCGGCGACTCCAGCAGGTTCACGGACTCGACCCCTTTGATATTGTCAATATGCGAAGAGTTACCGTCAGCTGCGCGCCGATAGGTCATTTCTGATAGCGCGGCATAATCACTGGACAGAGGATGCGGCGTCCCGATGTCTGAACGCATTGTATCAGTTTCGTCCACTTGTACTTTATCGGACGATCCTGCCATGCTCTACTCCCCTTGTTTCTGATCTTCTACCGCTGTGAAATTCGCCAGCGGTTCGGCGATATAGGTCTTGAAAAAATCCGTCTCTAAGAACGGATCCCGCTCCAGAGGGGGCTCGTAACTCTCGCGGTTTTCAGCGTGTTGAAACAATACCTTCGGCGTGACAGGTGAGGGCCTTCCCAAGTCAGCTCGTGGAAACGCCCTTAAAATCCCGGATAAAGGAAAAAGGGCTTGGATATCTCCTGTAATTTTTCGTCCTGCTGCGTCGACATCTTTCACAGCTTTAGGCTCGGTAACAGAGCGTGCTGCAGTAATATTTCCAATCGAGGCCACACCGTCTCGGCTCTCCTGAATAAAAAAGATCTCGATCGCCCTCACGACTGTTTCGTTTTTGACTGGCTTTTCTCCGATGTATTGACCTTTGCAAACCAATTTGACGGCGAATTTCCTGGAGCCTTGACCGACGACGGCCCATTGCGGAATGGGTGACCAGCCAGTTTCAACGCCGCGTCTAATTCGCGGTGACGCGCCGTCAAAAGTCATTCCACCTCGCCGCAATTCCGGAAACACGGTCGGAGCGCAGAGATAAGTATGAGTATAGCTTTCGCCGCTCCAATTAAATGTAAGCGTTTGCTCGCGGAGCGCATCAGCAGACGGGCCGCAGCCCGAAAGACCAAATAGGCAAAGCGGCGTCAGAACCGCCCCCAGTCGAGATGTCATCCATGACCCTATGCGCATTTGCCCTCCTTGCTCTCAAATCGCGGCAGCTGCTACGATTTAAGGACTTAATTGGCGAAATAGCCTCTCGCCTATAAATTTAGTCTAGGGGCGATGGCTTAAACCCGTCAAGGCCGTTGGTTGGACTTCCAGATCGTGTCTTTCCACTAGGGCGACAACCGCCATACCGACAAATATTATCAGCTGTTGTTATGGAGCGGTTTCAGGACACTTGGCCCCATCATACACCGACGGAATAATCATCTTCATAACTATTATTGAGGTCTTGATGATAACTGTTGTCAAGCTCTTGCGCAGCGTCAAGTTCGCGCTGTTCTGCCGGCATAGGAATGCCTGCCTCTTTTGTGGCCTCTTGTCCTGCAAGGAGAAGCTCGCGGACGCGGTCTTCTGCGCCCATCCCCGGCGTGATCTCAGCCAAAATTGTTTCCACACCATGCGTGTGGAGGTTCTTATACATTTCCGCCGCATCAGGATGATTAACCGCGTCTTGTACGGAGGAAGTTTGCTCGCCCGTGGCAGCTGCATTCATGGCTTTTTGATCCGCCGTCAGCATACCGATAGCCTCTTCCAACCGGATGGTTCCGGCGCCTATCGGCATGGTTGTCTCTGATAAAGACGCCTCTTGAATATGCGCGCCGTCCATAGTCTGATGAGCGGGGTTTATGGCGCCTTCCCGCCATAGGCCACTGCCAATGCTTTTAACGCCTTTAAATTTTTCACCGATGGTATCGCCCGCCTGATCGGCCTTATCAGAAACCCAATCCTTGGCATCAGACAACCCCTGAGCCTTCTCTTGGAAATCACCAATATTCCAAACGGAATTTCCAATTCCTTCGCTAACAGCGTCATCAAATTGCGCTTGCCTTGCCCCTTCGCCTCCATGTGCATCTCTATCAGCCCGGGTATTCCCCAGTTCAATCCAAGTGTCGACATCATACTCTCTGTGTCGGAGGGAACCCTCTGTCCTAGTATTTAGGAAAGCCTCCACTGGGCCCGGCGTCGAGTCAGCGGGAATGGTGGCATTTTCGTAGTTATATGTTCCCATATACCTATCGTCTGTCATCAGCCCTTCCGTAGCACCATCATATACAAGCTCTCGTCCATCCGGATGAATAAACTTTAAATCTTCAACGCCGTCATCATTTTGATGAAAGGCTGCTTGATCTCCCTTCATTTCTTTCCATTCATCTCGTGCATAAGCTTGCTCGAAATCATCAAATGTCGCAGGTGAGCCCTCTGCTCCTGAATTCAAGGCATCCCGTAATTCATAATGCATAAATTCTTTGGTTCTGACGGCTTCTGCGTGCGGCTCTCGCCCTTCCGGTAAAAGCGCCTCGACGGTCGACCCGTGTGGGTTCCGGGAATCAGGTAGATCAACCGGATCACGATATGAGAAAGTGTATTCCTGTTCAATGCGGGCTACTTCACTTCCGGTGAGATGTTTGCCCGCCATTTCGAGTCTGTAATCTTCATCCGTCATCATATGACGAACATCCGCCAGTGAAAGTCCGGTTCCTTCTATGCCGCTAAATTCCAATCCGTTGAATGCCTCCTCGCTTATCGCGGACGCATATTCACTTTGGCCCGAGATGATATCGGATTCAGAAATGCCTTTTTCTTCCAGGAAGTTTTCCAATTTTTCGGAAAATGCCTCCTGCGCCTCAGCGCCGGACATCTTATCAAGGCCAGAGGTGATTTTTTCATGCACTTCAGCCGATAGCATTTCTTCTGTTGGTTCTGCCATTATTTCTAACGCTCCAAGTCGGACAAATGAAAACTAGCATCTATTGAATTGAAATTAAAAAGGGCAAAAGACCTAAGCCTCGTCTTTTTAAGTTTCAGGATAAAATCTTCTACAAGTCCGGGGCTAGAAAACTTGCGTTATCAAACCTTATGGACTTTTGCTTGGTTGGGCCATCATCAAGCTTATAATCTATCTTCAGCATAAAAAAATCGGCGTTTAGAGGGATGGAATCCCCGCTTATTTTTTCAAAAGGTGCGAGTCTTTTATAATATGTTTCGGTGCTCTTGTGATACAAATCTATATCCACAAATTCATTGATAAATCTCTCTGTCATTAAATCCGGAGTCTCCAAAATCATCTTCTCTATAAAAATTTTTCGACCCTCAGTTTTGGTATTAAATTGCACGCCGATATCAAATGTATTTGCATCTGGTTTCCCTCTGGCGCCACCCCAGAATAATATATCCTCATCCATAAAGGGCTTAAATTCGTCAGATGAGAAGTTAGGATTTTCACTGAGGCTCTCAGGGAGCTTATGATCAAAACTATGTATTTTGGAATTGGGTATCATTGTTTTTTCTCCGCAGGCATTTAGAGCCGTGGCCATCACGAAGATGACAATAGCCAAAGCAGTATTTGTTTTTATAAGTTTTAACATAGGGTTTCTCAAAGAACAGGGGCAAGAAAACTTGCGTTATCAAACCTTATAGTCATTTTTTGGTCGGTTTGTCATCGATTCTGTAATCCACTCTCAGCGTAAAAAATCGGGCACAACGGGATAAAATCCCCGCTTATTTTTACAAAAGATGCATATCTTTTGTAATATGTTTTGGTGCCTTTGTGAAAAAAAATCGATACCCACAAACTCATTGACCAGACGCTCTGTTTTCAGTTCCGGTGTGTTTAAAACCATCTTTTCTACAAAAGTTTTTTTGTCCCTCCGTTTTCGTTTAAATTGCAGGCCAATGTCAAATGTATTTGCATTCGGTTCTCCCCTGGCTCCACCCCAAAATAGAATATCTTCATTTATGAAAGGCTTAAATTCATCAGATAAAAATCAGGATTTTCACTGAAAACTTCCGGAAGCGTACGCTCAAACCTAAGCACAACAAAACTGGGTATCATTGTTTTATCTCCACAGGCAGTTAGGGGCGCGATAATCGTGAGCATGATCGCGCCCACAAAAGCAGTTTTTGTTTTTTAAGTTTCAACATATAATCTCTTAAAAACAGGCGCTAGAAAACTCACATTATCAAACCTTATAAATTTTTTTTGTTACGGCTAATATCAAGTCTGTATTCAACCCTCAGCGTAAAATATCGGCTGATTTGTGTTGAATTACCGCTTATTTTTTCGAAAGGTAATGAACTTTGACAATATGTTGCGTCTTCCTTTCTCAAAACATCTATATCCACAAATTCGTTGATAACCTGGTCTGTGTCTAACGTCAGCGTTTGTGTCTCAAATTTAGGTCTTGCTTAAGAGAGACTTGCCCTGAGTTTGTGGGCCTGCTTAAAGAATAATTCGCGAAAGGCTTTGGCGTTGCAGTTCATTTGAGGTACCGCCGCAATTTGGTATGGCGATTGCACTATAAAACTGAAAAGATCAAAATGAGAGAGTATCATGCGGATTAGAACGCTGACAGTCATCCCCCTGATTGGACTGGGATTGTGTGGATGCAGCCATAGCCAAAGTACAGAAAAAATGGCTACGATCATCCATCATAATGTAAGTTTGAAAAAGGCATCGCAGCAGAATTATGAACGTGATAAACCTGATGTTAGTTTGAGACCGGCAGTGGGGCCGACCCAAGTGGCAAATAATCAGGATTTAAACCAGACGCCAATTCAAACTTTAAATCAGGATCTTGATGTAGAAATTTTCGATATACCTACCCGGTATGCTGGATATGATGTTGAATTATTCAGTGCTGAACAGAGTGATAGCACGTCAGCTTATTCCAATCCACGCCTAGCGGAATTTGTAAAGTTAAACGGGGAATCCGAAGTTGCGGATTGGCAAAATTGCGAGTCGCAACATCACGGATATCTGTTTGTTTCCGAAACCGATCTTAAGCTGGCTCCGGGATTTGAGGTTTGCATGCGGAATAGAGGCTATGTTTTAAGCACAGAATTTGGTCCGCTTTCGAAACCGACCCTCAGCGCCCAATCAGTGAGTTTACGTGGCGTATTTCAGTTCGGCGCATTAAGCCCCATAGATTCAAGTCTCTCCCCGTAAGATAAGGACTTTAAAGGGCTTTGTCACGTTAGTGACAACTTACTCCCATTTTGCTAAACCTTCATGATGAAAACCTCAATCCATTCTCGTCATCGCTTCCATCCGGACATTATTCAGCGTGCCGTTTGACGGTGTTTGGCAGGGCGTTGCGAGCGCTCCACTAAGCGGATAATCTCCAGCTTCTCAGACGCAGGATGCTTCATCCGTCTGACTCCCCATCTCCTCGGCAGCATAGTGCTTCCGCGTCTTACGTTTAATGTCTTTGACGATACGCTCGCCATGTGTTGTTCTATTCTGTCTCATCACTCTGCACGAGATAAAGGATAAGCGAAAAGCCTCTCTTAACTCAGACCTAAATCTGTGCCATGGGTGCTGACGTTAGACAAAATTACTGCTTTGAGGATGTTCTGCCGGCTTGGGTCAGAGGCCAGAGCTTGGTTCTAAGGCGCTATAAAATAGTAGAACGTTTTTAGAAATCCTTCGCAGCCCTCTGAAAACGACAGCATGCCTTGGACATCGCTCTCTAATAAAATTTTCTTGTGCCACAATTTCAAAGTCGCACGTGCCACAAAATCATATTTGACAGGCGTAAGTAATTGTTTTATATGTATTTTTCTGCTCGTCGCTGTGCCGTGTGTTGGCAACGAACCATTTCCTTAAGTCACTGTTTTGTAGGAGTTTTGTTTTTCTTTTAAAGCAAGGTGCCTCAAATGGGCACCGAACTATCTCATATGAGACGTTATGCGATGGGATTGCGCACCTATGGGATTGCGCACCTAACAGACCTGCGGCTTCGTCTTCTATGTTTACTTCGGGTTCCCTTGGAGCGCCATTTTTCCTAACCAAACAAGTACGCCTCAGGCAGTGTAAAACCATTTTTCTTTTCCTAAACGCTACCGGCTCATATTATTCATTCATTCTTTTTGGGCCAAGATTTCCTCAGCCCTGAGCCCTTCTGATCAATTGCTTTGGGGAAATGCATTCAGTTGTAAGAACGCTTCCATAAGCGTACGAAATTCATCCGGGTCCAAACGATCCTTCGGAATGTAACCGGAGACGTGGTGCTGGTAACTCTTATCAATATCACGTGGATCGGATGATGTTGAAAGCACAAAGACGATCAGCTCCTTGAGCCTGTCATCGGCTCTCAATTGTTCGAGAAATTCAATGCCGCCCATACGAGGCATGTTTAAATCCAAAAGGGCGATCACAGTCTCATTGGCGAGTCCGTCTTCGGATTCATCTCTCAATAGCTCAAGGGCCTCTACCCCATCATGTGCAATTGAAAAGGAAATATCGTTATCGACTTCCACCAGAATGCGTCTGAGCATCATAATATCAACTTCGTCATCTTCGACGATCAGAAAGTGAAAACTTTTAAGTTTATCCGTCATGCTACAGGACCTGCTGACTTAGCGGTAAAGTTACAATAAATCTTGCCCCGCCGTGAGGGCTGTCATCCAACCGGATGCTGCCGCCTTGATGCGTAATGATTTTATTAACGATCGCCAGTCCCATACCGGAAGCCTCCTTCTTATCTCGTCTGTCCAAAGTGGTGAACACTTCGAATATTTTTTCACGGTATATCTCTTCGACGCCCGGGCCGTCATCCTCTACCTGCAGCTCAACCCTCCCCTCAACGAGTTGCGTTGAAACCCATACATTTTTATGCGCCTTGCTGTTATGTTTGATAGCATTTGTGATCAGGTTGGACAGTATCATTTCATAGGGGACGCGGTAATCAATAAATTCGAGGTCATGACCTGACACATGTATTGTGCTGTGATCCTGAACAGCCAATGTATCGAAAACTTCTTCTGCCAGTTGTGCCGGTCGGATGAGTTCTACTTCTGTCTCGATGCGCCCAATTCGCGAGTATTGTAACAGGTCGTTGAGAAGATTGTCCATGCGCTGCGTGCGGGATTTAAGAAGTCGCAAGTTATTTCGCGTGTCGTCGCTACACGTATCCCCAATATCTTTCTCAATCCATTTGGATAGGTTGATGATTCCTCTCAAAGGGCTGCGCAGATCGTGAGAGGCTATGTAAGCAAAGTTCTCCAGCTCTTCATTGGAGCGCTTAAGATCTTCAGTGTAACGGTTTGCTTCCTCCAAACTATCCAAGCGCAACTCCTGCAGCGTCCGCACGCTGACCCAATACATCCTGAAATCAATGACCAAAAGCGCCGCATAACCTGACCAGGCGATTATCAGCGCGTAGCTCATCGGAATCGTCATACCCCAAATCTGACCGCTCATCACTGTATGAAACCCTGCCATCATTGTGAACATCAACCCATAATGGGCACGGTGATGAACCCCGCAGGAATGAATGAAGCGAGCAAAATATTCAACGATATTGCCGGGTATGAGTATCCCTTCGCCTTGCGCGCCGCTGACCCTACGCAGGAATTGGGGTATGCGGTGATAGCACCACCATGTCCCGACATTTACTATGACAAGCAGGAACGCCGCCCATAACGGCAGCATAGCCTGACCTATGAAGATCAGAACCAAAATGTCGAATGGGAACAGCTTTAAGTGCGGACCGAGCCGGACGGACTTAATATCTTCGAACGTAACTTTCGGCACAAAATAACGAATGCCGCGCTTGATTGACGTGTTGAGCTTAAAAAAGGACCGATTTTCTAACGCTGTTCGCTCGGAGTCCATCGGCAGCCTTCGGGTTTGTAAGGTGGCCCTGATCGTGCGGCCGGTTTCATTTTAAGCAAAGATTAAAGCGATCCTTTAACGACCTGACATCTGACGTCTTTATTGCCTCAGACGCTAAACCTCTGACAAAAAAACAAATAATTCAAAGATTCCGAATATTCACATAAGTGCAAATCTTAAAGAGGCGTTGATGTCAAATGTGTTTGTCTAAACGAAACTACACTGTATAGTGTAATTTGGTAATTGTAGGGATGTGGGGATATATGATTGAAGTGATTGAAACCTTGAGTCCGCCTAAGCGGGCGACAAGTTCGCATGATTTGCGCACTAAACGTATACTGTCCGCAGCAGAGCGCCTTTTCTTAGTACATGGGTTTGACGGCGCGAGCATGGATGACATTGCATTTGATGCGGGCGTATCCAAACGGACCGTCTATAATCGCTACGTGTCTAAAGAAGAGCTTTTTGATGAGGTTGCTTTTGGAGCATGCGAGAGCATTTTCAATTTCAACTTTGACGAATGTTTCTCTCTCCCTGCACAGGATTACCTTTTGAACTTCGCAGAAGCGCTCTTACGGATGCGCTTAAGTCCGCAAAGCATCTTATTGCAGCGAAATATTTCATTCCGTTCCCACCGCACGGAAAGTTTAGCATCAGGATATGAAAGCTTCGGCACCAAGCCCATTATAGAGATGCTCTCAAATTATTTGAAAGATAAAACCCTTCAATTGAACGGGAATATGATGGACGAAATAGAGGCAGCCTGGACACTCTTCACGCTCGTTAGAGAGCCGCTTGAGTCTAAGATAATCATGTTAGCATTTGAGCCTGAAAATTTGGATGAAGCCATTGAAACTCAGGCCCACCGGGGCGTGACCAAGTTCCTGACACTATATCCGCACTTCGCGCAGAATCAGGCGCCCGTCCAATAGTACTTACACTTTGAAGTAAATAATCGCACCGATCTATCGGAAATATCTTCTCCCTACACCGCTGAAGAGAAAAAATTTTCTGTGATTGATCCGTAGCTGCATTTGGCTTCCACTACCAAATGGGGGCCTAAATCACTGTTTTAAATATATTTTTTTTAGAAAACTACACAGTGTAGGAAGTTTCATTGTGTTTTTTGTCAACGCGCCGTCTTTTCCATCTAATGGTAAGGCGATTAAGTACTTATAGTTTTTAGTGTTTTCACATCGATTTTACCTCTGTTGCGAGATTTCTCGCTACAGCATCTAAAAATCCGATGGGGTACAACATGCATTCAGGACTTCACAAAATTAAATTATTTATCGGCGCGGCGGCGTCATCACTTCTCATGGCACTTCCCGCCATGGCCGCAGAAATCGGGGGAAGCCTCGAAACGGCCTTAGAGACAGCCGGCCCAAATGATTCATTAGAAGTCATCGTCACATTCGATAAAGACGGTCCCCTAGATACCGGTGATATTAATCTTCTTGACGGTCTGGGCCTGCCAGGTCTGACACTTCAAGTTCTCCCTATGGCCGCCGTAATTGCGACCCCCGATCAGGTCGCTGCGCTCGATTCATCGCCGGAAATCCGTTCAATCTGGCTAAATGAGGAGTTGGAATATGACAACGCGCTTGAGACGGCTCTAACGGGCGTGGATCGTATGCGCACTGACTTTAATTTACGCACCGATATGGGCCTACCTTACACGGGCAAGGGTATTGGAGTAATGATCAATGATTCAGGTGTCGATGGACAGCATCCTGACTTGCAGAATAACGTCGTTCAAAACGTACTTGCTCAGGCAAACCCGCGCAGCTCGTCCGACCTTCTGCCGATCCACTGGCAGGAAGATGTAGCCGATACCGATATTGCGGGTGGTCACGGTAGCCATGTGGCCGGTATTGTCGCGGCAACAGGCTCAGCCTCGGCCGGTCTACAGGAAGGTGTCGCTCCCGGTGCAGATATTATCGGTTACGGTTCGGGTGCCGGACTATTCATTCTCGATACACTGGGCGCGTTCGATTACGCTCTGGTCAACCAAGTTCGCTATAATATTCGAATTGTTGCCAACTCCTTCGGCAGCACAGGCGGAGCTGGGGCCGATTTCGACCCTGCTGACCCGACAAATATTGCCACGAAAAAGCTGACGGATCGCGGCATGATCGTTGTGATTTCAGCTGGCAACTCCGGGTCAGGTGAAAACACGATCACCGGTAACTTCAAAAAGGCACCGTGGATTATTACCGTCGCAAACGCGGATAATAATGGTCAACTCAACGACAGCTCCTCCCGCGGTAAACCCGGTGGTGGCGGTACGGTTGTGGTCGATGGCGAAACTTTCGAGTGGGAAGATCGACCCACCGTAACCGGACCGGGAACAGATGTAATTTCCGTTCGCGCCAAAAGCGACCCTCTCTCCGGCCTTGGAGTTGACCCGGAGAATGGCACAGAAGCCTATTACTACACATCCAAGACAGGAACATCCATGTCTTCGCCTCATGTCTCGGGCATAGTGGCCTTAATGCTGGAAGCCAATCCTCGCCTATCCTGGCGCGAAGTGAAGCAAATCCTGCAAGACACAGCCACGAACATGCCGGGCCGTGAAGAGTGGGAAGTCGGTGCGGGTTATGTCAATGCCTACGCTGCCGTTTCTACGGCTGCCGAGATGGCCGAAGATTATGGCCGCACACCAATTATTAGTCGTGACTTCAACGCCAATCTTGAATCCACACGGATCGAAGGCCCGGACTTCTCACTCACATTCAATCCCGTAGGTGAGCAGGATACAAGGACGTTTGAAGTTGCAGAAGGCCTATCAACGGTTATCGCAAGTGCTACAATCTCTACTAACACAACCGCGATTGTTCTGACGGATCCAAACGGTAATCGTTATGGATCGGGAATTCCGTTACCTGTTCTAGGCGAAAGTGTTGCAGTGACCGCACCTGCGGTCCCCGGCACTTGGACACTGTCTCTCGGCGGCATTGGTTCTGTCTCAGGCATTCCGCTCGATCCTGTAGGTGTCACAAACGGTACGGCAGTTCCTGTTGTTCCTGTTGATGTCGATATCGAGTTCAACCGAGTTGACGGCTACTCAGGCATTGACGATGTGACCAGTCACCCTGCCCGCAGCTTTATCGAGCTAGGCGTTGCGGAGCGGCTTTTGGACAGTCAAGACGGCGGCATTTACCGTCCTGATGATATGCTCACACGAGAAGACTTGGCCAATTACCTCGTCCTCGGCGGTGGTATTCGTCAGTATTTTGCAACAGATGGAACGCCGCAATTCAGCGAAATGTATTCGCCCCTGTTGGCCGCCAACGCAGAGGCCGTCACTATTCGCGGTGCAGCTCTGGCAGACGGCGCGCATGAACAAGACGGCGTCATGAAATCGGTAGGAACGAGCTTTGATCCGGACGGATTGGTTGCTCGTGCTGAGTTAGCTTACACCTTGGTCCAGACATTAGGGCTTCAGGACGAAGCTGAAACGGCCGAGGCCAATCTTGAAAATCGCAAGATCACCGTGACCCGTGGCGACGAGCTCATTGAGTTGAGTGACGATGCAGACATTCCGGCGGAATTGCGCGGATATGTTCAGTTGGCACTCGACTTAAACCTGATGCGCGCCGAGTTCGGTCTTGAGCAGGGTCCTTTTGATCTGGAGCCAACTTTCACGGCGACGTTCAGCCCGACAGAGACTGTAACGCGAGGCGAATATGCCTTTAATGCGGCAAATCTCTTCAACCGCCTCAGTATCATTGCCGAGTAAATTTTATCAGACCAGCCCTCAACGGGGCTGGCCTTTTTTACAGGTCTGACGCTCAACCCAATACATTAATAGGATAAAAAATGTCTGTTTCTAAAATTCTTCGCAGCACACTTCTTGGCACCATTTCCGCCCTCGCACTTCACGGCACTGCCTTTGCCGACGCAAAATTAGGCGGCAGCCTTGTGGAGGCCCTTGAAACACTTCCTGCCAATAATACGCTCGAAATTGTTGTCACCTTCGAAGGCGACAGCGCGCTGACAAGCGATCAATTAGGCGCTCTCAATAATCTCGGCCTAAAAGGTATGTCATTTCAAGCGCTTCCTATCGCCGGGACGATAGCAACAGCAACTGACATTGACGCCATTGCCGACATCGAAGGTGTTCGTTCAATCTGGTTGAATGAAGCCCTGACACTTCACAACAGTGACGCTCGCAAACTCACGGGTGTTGAGCGTATGGAAACTGATTTTAATCTCCGAACAGACCTTGGTCTGCCCTATTCAGGAAAAGGGATCACGGTGGTCGTAAACGATTCAGGCGTTGACGCGACGCATCCCGATTTGCCGCTCAATAGTAAGGTTCTCGAAAATGCATCCGGGCATGTGAATCTAAGCCCCATCACGCCGGGCTTTGAACCCATTTCCTATCTGGAAGGCATCCCCGATACAGATATCGGGTCAGGTCACGGTACACATGTCGCCGCAACTGTTGGCGGTCTTGGCACACAATCAGGTGGTGAGCATGCTGGCGTCGCGCGGGGTGCCGGTATTATCGGTTACGGCACAGGCGCTGTCATTCTTGTCCTCGACGGTCTTGGCGGATTTGATTACGCTATTCGCAATCAGAGTGAGCACAATATTCGCGTCATCAATAATTCCTTCGGTGGCAGCGGGACCGATGCCGCTTTCGATCCGGATGAGCCCTTTGCTGTCGCATCCAAAATCGCAGCTGATCGCGGCATTATACCTGTCTGGTCCGCCGGAAATGCCGGAAATGGCGAGGCCACAATTGGCGGCACATATATCAAATCTCCTTGGGTCGTCGCGGTTGGCGCCGGCACAAAGAGCGGCAAGCTCGCTGGCTTCTCTTCGCGCGGCGTCAAAGGCTCCGGCGGAACTGTTGAAATTGACGGCGAACAATTCGAGTGGAAAGATCAGCCGACTATCGTGGGGCCCGGCGTAGACATCATTTCGGCGCTCGCGAATACTGGCGCGCTCGGATACACGGATATAATTGACACGGATTATGCCCGGATGAGCGGAACCTCAATGTCCGGCCCGCACGTGGCAGGCGTGGTTGCGCTTATGCTGGAAGCCAATCCAAATCTGGGATGGCGGGAAGTCAAATCCATTCTGGCAGATACAGCCACCAACATGCCCGGCCGTGAAGATTGGGAAGTTGGCGCAGGTTATATCAACGCTTACGCGGCTGTCTCTATGGCCGCGGATATGGCTGACGGATATGGTGAAACGCCGATTGTGAACCGCGAGTTTAACGCCAATTTTGATACCTCACGCCTTGATGGGCCGACATTGGCGGTGGGTTTCACACCCGTCGGCGAACCTGAAACTCAAGAATTTGAAGTTGAACCCGGACTGGCGCTTGTGACTGCGAAAGCCGTCATTTCGACGAATACCACGGCGATCGTTTTGCGTGACCCCGAGGGAAATCGTTACGGTTCCGGTATCCCTCTGCCGGTCTTGGGCGAAAATGTTTCCGTCACGGCCCCTGCCACTCCCGGCACTTGGACCGTCGAACTTGAAGGTATCGGATCAATTTCCGGTGTTCCGACTGACCCGACAGGCGTGACGAATGGAACGGCTGTTCCTATCATTCCTGAAAATGTCTCAATCTCGTTCCTACGCGTTGATGGATATACGGGTATCACAGATGTCACAGGTCATCCGGCACAGGGCTTCATAGAAGCAGGCGTTTCAGAGCGGTTGCTCGATTCCAAGCCCGGCGGCGTATTTGATCCGGACGCATTGCTTACCCGCGATGATCTGGCAAATTATCTCGTCCTTGGCGGAGCGGTTCGTCAGCATACTGCAACTGATGGGGCGGATAGTTTCATGGACACGGTTGCGGGTTTGCAAGAATCCAATGCTGAAGCCGTATCCGCGCGCGGTGCGGCTCTATCAAACGGTCCACAAGATCAGAATGGCGTTATGTTATCGGATGGTAGTGCCTTTGATGGTGCGGGGCATGTGTCCCGGGCTGCGTTGGCTTACTCTTTAGTTCAAACTTTGGGTCTGCAAACGGAAGCTGCAACGGCGGCTTCAAACGTAGAAAATCGCGGCATCACGGTCACCTTCAAAGGCGAGCTCATTGAGCTTGAAGATGATGCAAACATCCCAGTCGAACTTCGCGGGTATGTCCAGATAGCATTGGACCTTCAGTTGATGCGTGTTTCCTACGATTTGACCCAAGGACCGTTCGAACTCGAGCCAACTTTGAAGGCTTCATTTGACCCAAATCGTGATGTGACGCGCGGTGAATATGCCTTTAACGCCTTTAATATTTTCTCGATTTTGAACAGCGAAGAATAATATCAAACCACACGACCTGGTTAGTTGACTGGTTTGATTTACAGCGCCCGATCCTCGATTCGGGCGCTGTTGTATATTTATCCATTAACTCATTGAACGATAAAAAATACAACTAAAAGCGACGACACTGTGTAGTTTTCATCCTTTCTGAAAGTAAAACTTCGTGCATTATGAGTTTATAGCAACACGCAAAACTAGGATCTGTCATGAAAACTAAAACGAAAATTATCTCTGCAATATGTCCAATGCTTGCGTTGATGGCATCTGGAACAGCGATGGCGGCCGACGCCACCGGTACGCTGGTCGTTGAAGCGACGGTTGCAAATGCATGCAACGTATCTACATCTCCGGTTGGGTTCGGAGAGGTCGGACTGGAACAAGCGAGTGCGAACGGCACCATTACTGTGAATTGCACGGTTGCTTCTCCATTTACAGTGGCGCTTGACGGCGGTCAATCAGGCGACATTGATGACCGTGCACTGACAAGCGCTGAGGGCAATAGCTTGAAATATCAGCTTTACACCTCGGCGAATAACACGGCAGTTTGGGGTGACGGCGCAACAGGTGACACTGTGGACGGAGCCGGGCCGACACAGACGCTGACCGTGTATGGTAAGACCCTTGGCGATCCAACCGCCGCTGGTGTCTACACAGACAGCGTAACTGTCACAGTTACCTATTAATTCAGGTCCCATTAAGGTCTTTAATGGGAAAAACGTGGAGAATATTTAGGGATTTCGTGAATGCTGAAGAGTCTTTTCTTAGGTTTGCTTGGAATATTTCTGGCCGCCGCACCGGCATATGCCAATGGAATCTCCATCTCTCCAATATTACTGACGGTATCTGAAACGGGAGGCCCGGCTTCATTGAAAGTCGGGTCCTCTCGCGACTCTAAGGTTCTTATTCAGGTTAGAATTTTTAATTGGAACCAAGAAGATGGCGCTGATGTTATGACGGAGGCGACTGATATACGTTATGCCCCTGAAATTCTTGAACTCGACCCCGGCGAAGAAAAAACAATCCGCATACGGGTGCCGGACACTGACGGGGACGGCATTTGGAGAATTGTCCTAGATGAACTGCCGTCAACCGATCAAGTGGACTCGACCTTCTCTGAACAAAATGCCGGAATGAATATGCGCGTGCGCTATGTCGTATCGATGTTCGCCTCGGAGGCCTCGAATGGAGACGGCCTCGTCTTTAATATGACAGGCAGCGAGGAGACCATAAAGCTCGCCATCACAAATAACGGCACAGCTTATGCGCGTCTCTATGGTGTAGAGTTAGAAAATGCCGCGCAAGCTGCCAACACGCTTCTTCCTAAATCAGGCGAAGCCGAAGTCGAGCCGGCGGAACAAGCGAGCTCCAACACTGCGCTCCGACCTCAACTGATTTATGTTCTGCCCGGTGCAACCATATCAGCGGATGTTCTCAAAGCCCCTGTTGCGCCCGACACGGTGTCATATAACATCGGTGAGGACCGCCTGACGGCTCCTCTTAAATAACATGTTAAGGCGCTTCCTGCGCAGTAGCGTCATCCTGGCCTGTATGGGTTCTGCGGGCTCAGCTTTCGCCCAAACGCCGCATCCTGCTGGAGACTATCTTGTTGACATCTATTTCAACGCCAACCCCACAGACGTCTTGGCGGATTTGCGTATTGATGAGACAGGCCGCGCTTTTGTGCCCGCCCAATATCTATTAGAAGCCGGTTTTGATATCGACGCTAACGGTGAAATCGAAATCGGGTCTGACTTTCCTATTGATTACCGCTTCAATGAAAACGACCAAAGGCTTGATCTGTATCAGGCCGAGGAAAAACCTAAGCTAAGCCGATATCGACTTTCTGCCGCGCCTGAACTCTCGCGAGAAATTCCGGCGGTCATATTAGATTACGAATTGAGCTATCAACGCGTGAACGGTCCTGAGACGACGCGGGACACATTTTTCGGCAACGCGAATATCATCGCCACGCGAAACGGATGGGTGTTAGATCACCGCATGGTCGTCAACACAAGTGACTCTGATACGAACTTTGTCCGTCTTCAGACCCTATTTGAACGTGATTTTTATAACAAACTTTCAAGGCTGAGCCTTGGCGATAATTTCTATCGGTCACCGTCTTGGGGGCGGAGGTCGACCTTTATCGGTGTCCAGTATGGCAAGGATTTCTCCCTGCGCCCTGAGGATAATCAAAGACCGTTTGCGCAAATTCAAACCCTGCTCAAAGAACAGTCTGAGATCGAAGTTGTCGTCAACGGTGTTACCCAAGACATCCGCACTGTTAATCCGGGGATCGAGCTAATTACGCCCGAGCAAGTTGACGGTGTTAATTTGGTAGAGGTACGCATACGGGACGCACTGGGGATCGAACGCGTCGAAAATTTGAGCTTCTTTTCCTCGCGCAGCGCTCTGGCAAAAGGGGTTCATGATTATAGCCTCAGCGCAGGCGTGCCTCGAACGTTTAACGGTTTGGAAAATGAATATGAAAACTATCTCATTGGCTCAGCAACATCCCGCTATGGGGTCAATAATTGGTTCACCTTGGAGACGGCCGCAGAAATCTCTGAGCGCGTAAACACGGCGGGCGCAGGGGGCCTGTTTATGCTTTCCTCCATTGGCGCTCTCTCACTCTCCCTCTCCGCGAGCGACAGCCGCACGAGCGGTTTCGGTACCCAGATTCGCGGCGGATTTGAACGCAGGAGTCGCAACGGATCCGTTCGGGCCCAAGTCCGATTTGCCTCCTCAAGTTATAATGATCTGGCCGGCGAAAGAGGCATTGAGTTTGCAGATCGTCAATGGTTTATCCGAGCCAGTCGACGAACTAATTTCGGTAATTTTAGACTGACCTATAATGAGCGCAGCGATAATATTTTGCCACGGCGGAGTTTTTTAAACGCTGGGTGGGATTACAGCCTTAAAAATGGCCCCTCCTTCTTTGCGAATGGCTTCAGGGACTTTGAACAGGATAGTTTCGGATTAAGCGTAGGGGTTCGGTTCACAAGAAACAGATATTTTAGCCGGGCGTCCTATGAAAATGCCAGCAATCTCCATCGTGCAACAGCCAGCGTCGGGAAATCGCGGGCCGGACGAAATGATTGGCAATATTCCGCTTTCCTAAGCGGCGGAGATGGTCCAACCCTCATGCGCGCCGATGCTTCCTATCAGTCTGATTACGGCGAATACTACGGCAGTGCGAGCAAATTGGGCTCCACGAGTGACCTAATTGTGGGTACGCGTGGTAGTCTTGTGGGAGTCGGTAAATCCGTGCGCTTCAAACAGCAAATCGGAAATGCCTTTGCGCTCATCAAAACGCCCGGTCTCGAGGGGCAGACCGTTTTCAAAGACTTCCGCGAAGTCGGAAAAACGAATAAGAACGGCGAGATACTCATAACAAACTTACGACCTTTTCAGTCGAATAATATTTCTATTTCTCCGGATGAGATCTCGCTCGATTACACCGTTGGCAATACGAAAATTCAAGTCGTACCCCCGCGCCGCGGGGTCGTTACTGCTGAATTCGACATTACGGCAAATACGTCTTTATCCTTCCAAGTATTAGAAACTGATGGCAAGACTATTGAGTCGGGGCTGACGGTCGGATTAAAGAATGCGGGGACCAAAACTGTTGTAGGCTATGGCGGACGCGCCTTTTTGAGCGAAGCAGATGAGGACGATATTGTGCAAATTTACGGGAAGGCACTGCTCGCGGAAATTTCCGTCGAAGAGCTTCGTAAAAGCCGGAAAGTTTTTGTCACTACGGGGCAAAATACGGAATCAGACTCGTGACCGAGGCAAAGTTCACAATAAAAAAAGGTGTTGTTGTTTTCGCGCTCGCTATGTTTGTCGGGATCTCAGATGCCTCGGCACAGGTCAATTGCGGAACATCGATTACGCCTCTGAGCTTTGGTACGTATCGCCCCTTTCTTGAGAGTGATACCAACTCTGTTGCTAGTATTGCGCTTAATTGTTCCGGCACCAAGGGGACAACCATTCCTTATGAAATTCGCTTGTCCACGGGTCAATCCGGAGATATTTATAACCGCGCTTTAAGTGCCGGAGACGCGCAGAGCGATCTGTCCTATCAGCTCTATATTGACCCGGCCTATTCAGTCGTATGGGGTGACGGCATCACCGGCACATCAGGATCGGGTGTCATTTCCTTAGTCGCCCCCAACGGCGTTTCGACAAAAAACATCTATGGCCGGATACCGAAAAAACAAACCGTCAAAAGCGGTCGCTACTCCGACTACATAGTCGTCAGTGTTATTTTCTGAGTATGAATTCCCGAAACCTACCGGTCTCTGCTGTATTGTTAGCAAGTCGCAGCAACGTCCGGCTCCCACAAGGAAAACCTAATTGAGTAGATTACTTTCTAATGGTTTTGAGCACGTGAAACAAGACGGCTTCACCTATATGCCGCGAACTACTTCTTAATCTTCATAAGAGATTATTTTATATGTATTTCTCTTCGCGGCGCTGTCCGCGCGTTGGCAACGCCCTGTTTCCTGTAGTCTCTGTTTCATATGACGTCTGCATTTAAGATATAAGCAAGGTTGCTCAAATTGGCACCGAACAATCTTTTAAGATACATCATGCGATGCTTGGGCAACTTTACGGCAGCTGCTTTTTCTGCTCAAGAATTGCCTTTCTATACGTCTTCAACAATTCATTCTCCCCGTCACAATCCCAACCAGAGAAAAATGAAGAACTCCGTGTGCCACAATTCCAAAGGAGCACGTGCCACAAATTCAAACTTGACAGTCGTAAGTAATTGTTTTATTTGAACTTTTCTACACCGCGTCATGCTGTGTGGGGGCACCATTTTCCTAACGTAGCAAGTTGCGTAAGCCTCTGAAAAGTCTCGGAAAATCCCTCTTCCTTGTACTTTCCATACGGTAACTCGCGCGATTTGCCTCACTTCTTGCCTTACAAAAGGCTGCACAGGAGATGGCAGGATGAAAGCGATTAGACGGCCCGACCAATACTTACGATTGCGCGGTGATATTTGGCATTACGTGCGGCGTGTGCCCAAGTCAGTCAGCCATATTGACGACCGAACATTGATATACCGTTCCCTTGATACGGATAGCCGTAAGGTCGCCCGCCAGCGGCGAGACATATGCGCAGATGCGGACGAGCAATGCTGGCATGAAATCATGCCGAGCCGTTTTACCTCAACACCGAGAGAGGCCAGCTTCCGCGATGTGAGCCAAAACGCCCGCTCATTAGGGTTCAACTATGAGCCAATGGATAGCCTAATTTCACGCGACACCGTCACGGATTTATTGCACCGCTTGCAAGCATTGGGGCCGTTGAAAGAAGCTCCCCAACCACAAGAAGAACAGGACGCAGACGCGCTGCTAGGCGTTGCCAAGACGCCTTCTGCGACCATCAGCGAAGCAATGGAGCTTTACATATCCGAGATCGTCGCCGACGAACTCGCTAGTAAATCACCGGAACAGGTGAACAACTTTTCCAAAATCAAACGCCGCGCCGTTGATAACTTCGTGAACATAAACGGCGATATAGATATGCGCGACATAACCCGCGAACACGCCCACGCCGTGCGTAAGTTCTGGCATGAGCGCATTCACCCAAAGGACGGCTCCAAGCCTATGAGCGGGAGCAGCGGCAACAAAGACTTGGGCAGTTTGCGAAAGCTTTACCGACGTTATTTTGAGCATATAGGCGAGGAAGAACGCGAAAACCCATTCCGCAATATGCGGTTCAAAGACAAAATTCTTACAAAGGTTATGCCCTTTAAAAACGACTGGGTTAGGTCGCGCATACTCGCGCCTGATGTATTTGATGGCCTCAATCGGCAAGGCGCATTACTTTGTATGGCACTGATTGAGACAGGATGCAGACCAAGTGAGTTGGCGAACATCAAACCAGAGAACATAAGACTGGACGCCGAGGTTCCGCACATTCGTATCCGCCCCACGAAAGACAGAGAGCTAAAATCAGGCGCATCCGTCCGAGACATTCCGCTTGTTGGCGTTGCATTGGAAGCTATGCGGCAAGCGCCGAACGGCTTTCCGCACTATCGAGACCGTAGCTATTTGTTGAGCGCATCACTTACCAAAGCGTTCAAAGCAAGAGAGCTATTCCCGACAAAACAGCACCGCATCTACAGTTTTAGGCACAGCTTTGAGAACCGAATGTTAGAGGCTGGATTGGACTTCGGATTGCGCTGCACATTGATGGGCCACCGTAATCCGCGCCCTGAATATGGGGACGGAGGGTCGCTCGCCTACCGCCGAGAGGAGATGTTAAAGATAGCCCACCCCGTTAGCGACGAGCTATTGCAGGGCTATCCATTTAAGAGCTGAATTAATCGTCTTATGCAGCTTTGTCGGCGTCCGATAGGAGCGAGGCCAGCAATGCTTCGCGGTCATCAAGCGCGTCATACTCTTGCTTAAGGCGCCCTAAGACAGGCCAGTATTTCGGGCCATATCTCTGAACGAGCTGCGCAGCGATGGTCATGCCTCGCTTAATATCAGCACGAGATGGGGCTTCTATTAGGCGGTTTTTTGATATGTTTTGGGCTTTATCCACGCACAAATGATAGCCTATTTGTCCTATTACTTGCGAAGAAAAGAATTGGATAATTGAAGGGTTGTGGGTCAAATAAGCGTTCATTTGAACATTTTTTTGTGACACTAAGAAACCAATGTCGGTCAAGGCGTGACATATTGCATTGCGAATTTCGCTCTATGAGACACAGACTTATCCTTTGATTGCACGTAAATATCTATTTCATCAACAAAAGCTTGGTTTTGTATTCGCGGTATCAATTGGCAAAACCTTCTAAAGTCACGCCAAGCCACTGTTCTAATACGACCTATTATGAGGGACCTAAGAATCTGTTTTTCTTTCTCAGAGAGGTCGCATTTTTTGATTTTCTGAACCATCATTTCTTTTGCATAACCTGAGTTATTATAGACAGGATCTATTGCCAAATATTGAAAAATAAAGTCACGGGCATCCGCCCAGTCTGCGATGTCAGAAGTCCTTATACGTTCCATCCAATCGTCAATTGAAGAGTGATGACTGCGATATTCATTAGCCGCTCTAATCCATTTTTCTCGTAGTGAGGACGACTTGTCACGGTGCTTTACAGTTTCATGAATAGCGTCATGAAGGCGCTTTACCTCCTTCTCATGTCGCAAAATTGAATCGCTGTAATCTGGCATATCTTAAGTTACCCGATTATTAATTAAGATTCGCTTTAGCAAATAACTTAGCTTTCTACTTAGTACGGTATTCTTAATCTCTCCCCGCTTTGCGGCGAGTCCAACGCCCCTACCTCCGCTCGTGTGGGCGGCTCCGGCAGGCGCGTCGGACGGCTCTGTTTTGAGAGAGCGTAATTAATTAGATAGGATTGGCGCTTGAGGAGAGATTAAGAAAGAAAAGAGCTTTAGCAAGATAAAGCGAACCGCCCTTTTGGGGGCACTTCGACGCTAAAGCT
>ENA-ORXT01001886-ORXT01001886.1-marine-metagenome-genome-assembly--contig:-NODE-1886-length-26658-cov-8.296678_pt1 | contig 26658 bp, 23 predicted proteins | sample MGYA00237868_ERZ511482 | MGnify/ENA metagenome assembly ERZ511482
GACATCGCCCGTCATGGCAGAGGATTTTTCCCAGTGGGTGCTGCAATCAAAAGCTGCAGCTGATATGCCCGATCTTGCCAAGGCAGGCGTCACGGTAACAGCCGACGTCGACCCCTACGAAGAAACCAAGATAAGAGTACTCAATGGTGGGCACACCGCCCTCGCCTATCTGGCCGCATTGGAAGGTGTGGAGACATTTGACGAAGCTATGCGGGTACCGCACCTGTTGGAACACTTCCAGAATTTTCAAACCAAAGAAGTACTTCCAGCGTTGACACTCGATCTTCCGTTTTCTAAAGCTGACTATCTGCAACAGATCATCAAACGCTTTTCAAACGCTGCAATCGGCGACACGGTTGCACGGATCTGTGCCGACGGCATGGCAAAATTTCCTATATTCGTCCGCCCGACTCTTGAGGGTTGCCTGAAGCAGGGAATCATGCCTATCCATGCAATTCGCAGTGTTGCCAGTTGGTACGTCTTCGCAACGCATGTTGATGCTGGCAAGGTGGAATTCAAGTATGTCGAACCCAGCTGGGATGAGCTCAAGGCGTTACTGGGAACAGATGCCTTTGTCACCAGTGCGCAGCTATGGGGTGATCTGCCCACAAGCTACCCCGAATTCGCCGATACCCTACGGCGTAAAATTAACGAAATGGAGTCAAAATGGCCAGTCTAACGCTACGTGGTGTGCGCAAGAGCTATGGTGATGTACAGGTCATGCACGGCGTCGATCTGGATATTGTCGATGGTGAGTTTGTCGTCTTTGTAGGACCGTCCGGTTGTGGCAAGTCCACCCTGTTACGCATGATCGCAGGGCTGGAAGAGATTTCTGATGGCTCTGTGTCCATCGGAGATAAAAAGGTTAATGACGTAGCGGCGTCCAAACGAGGCGTAGCGATGGTTTTTCAAACCTACGCGCTCTATCCGCACATGACGGTCTACAAGAACATGGCATTCGGCCTTAAGCAGGCCAAAACCGATCCGGCTGAGATCGATCGACGTGTGAAAGGTGCTGCAGAAATTTTGCAGATTACCGACTATCTGGAACGCAGTCCGCGCAATCTCTCGGGTGGACAACGCCAACGAGTAGCGATTGGCCGAGCCATCGTGCGTGACCCGGATGTGTTTCTGTTTGACGAGCCACTGTCTAACCTGGATGCCGCGTTGCGTGTCCAGACGCGTCTGGAAATTGCACGGCTTCATGAACGACTCGCGACCACCATGATCTATGTAACACACGATCAGGTTGAAGCCATGACACTTGCCGACAAGATTGTGGTGCTGCGAGACGGTCTGATCGAGCAAGTGGGATCACCTATCGAACTTTACGATCGCCCGCAAAATGCCTTTGTTGCGCAGTTCATTGGTAGTCCCAAGATGAATTTCTTCTCGGCAACAGATCTGACACCCAACAGCAGTGCTCTGGTTGGCCGTGACATAACTGCAGGTATGCAAGTAGGTTTTCGCCCCGAACATCTCGACTTGGCGGACGCATCCAACACGGTTCTCGAAGGTAAACTGGAACTCATTGAAAACCTCGGTGAGTATGCTCTGGTTCACTTGATAACAGAAACAGGTGTTGAATTTATTGCCAAGATAGACAAGCCGCCCACCGTATCTAAGGGCACTACAATCGGCTTTGGCATCAAACCCGAACTGGTACACAGTTTTGATTCAGCTTCCGGCATGAGGCTGGAATAGCGATTTTTCAGGGTTGTACCTTTTACGAAAGAGCGGGCAGAACGGGCTATCAGTAGCTGACTCTGCCCTGCTCGTTGAGGCCGGACAGAACATCGTGTAAAGGTTGTGTCTCACTTGTGGCCGACCCGCTGTAACGGCTGATGCCCATTCCAGCTATCAGCTTGGCTTCCTCTGGCGTGTCGACACACGCGGTAACCAGTGAAGTACCGGTTTTACCAACCACCGCCATCAAAGCGTCCAATACCGGGTTGGGTACGGCGTCTGAACGCAATTTCCTGACTATTTCATGTGCCAGATGAAGCTCGTGAAAAGGTATATGCCTAAGCGGAGCCAGCCCTTCCAGATTGTCAGAGCGAATCTCGTACCCCACACGAACATCACTTGCAACGAAACGCTGGTACATCTGCTCCAACGCCGGGGAGTCATAAACCGCAGATACGCCATGCAGCACGAAGGTAATATGTCGTATTGGAAGGCGAGCCAAAGCATTGCTACGCATGAGTTCATCAGCCAGAGTTGGTACAACTACAAATGCACGGGCTGGCACCGGAAGTACAAAATCTATCTGACCCAGTGAAACCGGATTCATCCGTGAGGCACTGTCCAGCGTCATCGCCATCACCCATCGTGCGAAATCTGCGCCGCCATCGCTCCGCGCAGCAGCATCAGTGACCAACTCGCGCATCAGAATTCCGGGATCAAACTGGTCACCTGTAGCCGTTGGCTCAACGCTAAGCCAATGCCTGGTTTCGTGCCGACGACGTGCACCGTTCGATCTACGTCGATCGCAGTCGGTTGGTAAGACAGGTTTGACCATAACCCTTGCACGCAATTCCTGTTTTCGTCCGTTCTCGGGAACATGGCTGTTCGCGCTGGGCTGCACTACATCCGTTTCACTGTTTATGCGTCGGAATTCTGTAGTTTGATCAGGCCCCATAGTGATGTCAGCTACGAAAATAGCCCCTCTTCCTGCGTCCTTCGCAACATAAAGCGCCTCGTCTGATGCGGCAAGAACCATAGCTGCAGTCAAACCCGATCGTTCAATGCGGACCAGACCAATACTCGCTCCGACATGCAAACGCTGTCCCTCCCAGGGAAGCCGGTATTTAGCAACGAATTGCAGTACATCCAGCGCTATCTGTTCTGCATTTTCAGGGGGCTGGTCCCTTATCAATAACGCAAACTCATCGCCACCAAGACGCGCAACAAGATCTCCTTGGTGCACCAGGCGCTTTATGCCCAATGTTATCTCTCGTAGCAACGCATCGCCGGCAGCATGTCCGTAAAGATCATTGACTGGTTTAAAACGGTCAAGATCGATCATTAACAACGTATGGGACGGCTGACTGTCCGTGAGTAGCTCGTTCAGAGTGATTTCGAATTGACGTCGGTTAGCCGCACCTGTCAAAGCATCATGTAGTGCGGCATGACTGTCAATACCCCGAGCTGTCTGGAGCGATTCAAGTCGGGATATCAATACGAACACGACACCAGTGAGTGCGGCAGCCGTGACTATCGCCGACACTAAAGCCACATCCTGTGCATTGTCGATCTGAGTCATCCAGACAACATCGAGTGTCTGACCGAGTACAGGTAACAGTGCCATCAAACCTATAACCAGCAGCAAGCTGAAGAAATATAAGGCAGTATGGCGTATTGGACGTTCCGGTTTCTGACAAGAGACTTCATTCATAAGGCACAGACGGTCTGACCATACTGAAGAGGTATGATGCGGCTAGCGGCAACCGCAGCGAAATCTCCGCCGTATAGTTTCTCGTTCAGTGAGCAGGTGCATGTTCCACACATCTGGATATGTTAGCTACGCTAACAATCTAGTCGTGTTGACACCGGCCTCACTCTATTGCACAGACTATCAGTTGATGGATAATATCGTCCCTATCCCAGAAGCTGCATGACACTCTGAGGGTTCGCGTTGGCCTGCGACGACATGGCAGTACCCGCTTGTTGAAGGATTTTCGCACTTGTCAGGTTCGCAGCTTCCAACGCATAATCGGTATCCATGATTCGAGCACGCGATGCAGACTGGTTTTCTACCCCGATCTGCAAGGTGGAGATTGTTGACTCAAAACGCGTTTGCATGGAACCGAAATCTGCCCTTGAGCTGGCTACATTTTCAATCATCGAGTCAATTGCACTAATGGATGCCATCGACGCATCGAACGTATTAATGTTGGCAGTCAATGGCTCGATGCCCGCCAGATCCATGGACAAGGTATCCTCGCTTCCGGTTCCGGCCCCCACCTGATAATTAATCGATCGTGCTGCATCGGCCAATACGCTTTCCCCGTTGAATTGTGTCGTAGAAGCTATCTGCGAAATTTCACTATTTAACGCGGTAAATTCCTTGTTTAGATTTTCTCGATCAGCTGCTGAGTTACTGCCATCTGCCGACTGCAGTGCTAATTCACGCATTCGTTGTAGCTTATCGTTCACCTGATCAAGGCTACCCTCAGCTATCTGGGCCGTTGAGATACCGTCGTAGGCATTTCGCATTCCCGCATTCATGCCGCGTATCTCTGCATTCATACGCTCAGCGATGGAAATGATGGCCGCGTCATCTTTTGCACTGTTGACGCGTAGGCCTGAACTGAGCCTTTCAGTAGATTCTTCTACTTTCTCATTCGCCGAATTTAGATATTTCTGAACTTTCAGCGATACAAGCTGATTATCTATAGTTTGTGCCATTTTTCAATCCTCGATGAATGATATTCATATCAAACAATATGACGCAATGTGTTGTAGGTTGTGCTTTGCAAACTCCCGTTTAGTATTAACCTGAATGGCTAGAATGACTCACGGCGCAGACGCCGCTCGGCGTTTATCTTCATTCAAGACGCTATCACCCGATATTGAACCCTAGTGAAGTATTCCAAGTGCCGGTCCATCCCCCTGGCGAGTGACTTGAGTTAACGATTGTGTACCCGCAATGGCACTTGAATCGTCCATCAGCCTCCCCAAATTCAATAGCGTTCCTGCATAGCGTGAACTGGCAAGCGTTGACCTTTGGATTTTGTGAAACGATACAGAATCTGCTCCTCTAGTAAGCAGCGGACTCTATCCTTCAGGCTTGTGCTTGAATCGCTTGCGCCGAGAGGGCTTTGATGTCTTCTCGATCAGAGTAGAACCCGGTGCCTCTGTGTGACCCGTGAAACCGTCCACATCAACCCTCGGTATCGTTTTCCCTATGAGTTTTTCAATCCCCTTCAATAGCTTGATTTCATCGATATTGACAAGCGATATGGCTTGACCACTGCTACCTGCCCGGCCAGTTCTGCCGATGCGATGGATGTAGTTTTCTGATACGTGGGGCAATTCGTAGTTGACTACTGTTGTCAGATGTTCAACGTCAATGCCTCGAGCTGCAAGATCAGTTGCAACCAGCACTTGTAAAGACCCACTTTTGAATCTTGATAGAGCGTTGGTACGAGCACCCTGACTCTTGTCACCGTGTATGGCAAGTCCCTCAATCTTGTCTTTCGCCAGTTTGCTAATCAGCCTGTTGGCACTGTTTTTCGTTTTTGTAAACACCAGAACCTGCGTACTCATACCGTCCTTGATAAGCTTCGCCAAGAGTGCCCGCTTACGGCTTTGATCAACAAGGTACACAACATGTTCAACAAGCTCAGTAACAGTGTTATCAGTATCCACTGAAACTTCCAGTGGTTCTTTTAAGAATGAGCTTGCTAGCTTCTTTATCTCGTCTGAATAAGTAGCGGAAAACATCAAGCACTGGCGCTTTTCAGGGAGTAGATGCAGAATCTCTTTCATCTCGTCTATGAACCCCAGATCCAGCATGCGATCAGCTTCATCAAGCACAAGAATTTCAATGTCAGAGAACCGCACAATATTTTGCCGAGCCAGATCCAGCAATCTGCCGGGTGTTGCTATCAGAACATCAACCGGCTTTCGCATGGCCATACGTTGTGGGTTCATGTTGACACCACCAAAAACAACCTGGCTTCTCAGTGGTAGATACTTTCCATAGGTTTTAGCTGATTCTGCAACCTGCGCAGCTAGCTCACGGGTTGGAGTCAGTACAAGGCATCTGGGTTGACCCGGCCTCGTACGCCCTTTACCGGACAAACTGAGTCTGTGCAGAGCTGGCAAGATAAAGGACGCTGTCTTCCCGGTACCTGTATGGGCAGAAGCAAACAGATCTGCACCCTTTATTACACATGGAATAGCCAGGGTCTGAACAGGTGTCGGGGCTGTGTAGCCTGAATCTTCAATAGCATCTAGCAGAGCAGGCGCTAGACCGAGCTCGGCAAATCTGGATAGGTCAGTGGACAAGGCTAGAGCCGGATAGAGGAATAGGATATTGGGTGCAACGCCTGTACAGATCAGCGTAGACGGCTATCAACACGCTGATCTTACAGCAGTCTGGGCGGTGTCAGTCATCTGGATCTTGGACGCCTTGATCAAGTCGGCGGCTATGCTTGAAATCGTGTTGACATTCAGATACAGATTTACGCTGGAATTGACTCGATCGCGCGAATCGAAATTGCCCTTGACGCCGTAAATTCGATACTCTTCACCTACCTTTGATCCTACACAAGAATTCTTGCCATGAAATATGTTCTGATCGTGCTCGCACTGGGTGTTCTGTGGTTTGTTGCGCAGCAATTCATGAACCGCGGCAAGGCCGAAGACAACGCCCAGCTGGGCCAGACTTTTCTGGAACAGAACCAGACTGAGGACGGCGTTCAGACTACCGCATCAGGGCTTCAATACAAGGTGCTAGAGGCCGGCACGGGAACGGTAAATCCAACGGCCACAGACACGGTCAAAGTGCACTATCACGGGACCTTGCTGGATGGCACGGTCTTCGACAGCTCAGTTGACAGAGGCGAGCCCATCTCATTCGGGCTGAATCAGGTCATTCCGGGCTGGACAGAAGGCTTGCAGCTCATGGTCGAAGGCGGGAAAACCCGTCTCTTCATCCCCAGCACTCTGGCGTACGGCAATCGTGCCGCGGGCAAGATCCAGCCGGGTTCGACGCTCATATTCGACGTTGAACTGCTCGGCATCAACGCCAACTAACCAGAGGTGAATCAAGGCTCAAACTCTGGCTAGCCAGATGGTGTGTTTGGTGCCTTTGTTACCGTGCGCAAAGACAGATTTCTCAGTAACTTTTAATCCGCAATTGCGCAGCCGCCTGGCAAAAATAGCATCCGGTGTTGCGGACCAGTAGGCCAGTATCCCATCGTCGTTCAGAGCGTTAAGAGCACTAGTGATACCTGCCGTCGAATACAGCCAGTCATTGCCACTGGAGCTCAATGCTTCAGGACCGTTGTCGACGTCCAGTGCGATGACATCGTAGCGCTGCTCGGGATGGCGCAGCAAATCACTCACATCACCCGGGTAAAGCGTTGTTCTCTTGTCTGCCAGCGGGTGTCCGGAATAGTGGCCCAATAGTCCCTTGTTCCATTCAACCACCTCAGGCACTAACTCTGCCACGACCACACGGGCGTCCACACCCGTAGAGGCGAGTACTGCCGCCAGCGTAAACCCCATGCCCAGACCGCCAATCAGCACGCTGGCAGACTCGGGACGCTCTAGCAGCTGACATGGCAGAGTACCGAGTGCATCTTCTGAGGCGTGCTTGCGTGTTGACATCAGCTCACCCCGACCAGAGATCACAATGCTGCAATCGTTTTTGCCCTTATACAATTTGAGCACACGATTTCCACCGGGAATGGCAGCCTTGCCAATGAGGGTTCGTTGTTTCATTTTTTTCGTTGCTGGAAATATTACTGGACTCGGCTTTCCAAGAAAACCGCATGCAGGAAGTCCGCAGTACCATAATCTATCTGCGTGCTTGTGATACGCATTTATAATATCTGATCTGGGCAATTACTAACACGCATGACTGAAATCAACGACACATTCGTTGTACCCCCTTGTCTGGAAAACATTGAATTGTTGTCCCGTGATGAGCATCACCTGGTGATTTCCAAACCCACCGGACTGCTGAGCTTGTCGGGTAGGAACCCTCTTAACAAGGACTCTGTCCACTATCGGATAGTTCAGGACTACCCACACGCCACTCTCGTACACCGCCTTGACTTTGGCACATCGGGAGTGATGTTGGTTGCACTGAACAAGCGGGTTAACGGACTCCTGACCAAACAGTTCCAGCAACGTACCGTATTGAAAAGCTATATCGCGTTATTGAGTGGTCATCTTGAACACGATTGCGGTGTCATTGATTTTCCAATAGCGAAGGACCCATCAATATTTCCTCGATTGAAGATCTGCGCTGTATCAGGAAAGTCTGCACTCACTCACTACAAGGTAGTCGAAAGACGGGACTCGCCCAACAGATCAGTGGTACGTTTCATGCCGGAGACAGGCCGAACCCATCAACTGAGGATTCATGCGCAGGCGATCGGTCATCCTATTCTGGGATGTGACCTCTATGGGAATTCCAATAGCCAGGTGCAGGCCGACAGATTGATGCTACATGCACACACGCTGGAATTTCTTCACCCTGTTTCAGAGGTTAAAATACAGGCAGTGGCGCCATGCCATTTCTAGCCTGTCGAATCTGGCGCGACCCTTTCACTAACCGTGCTGTTCAGCGTAGTATTTGAAACCAGTTAGAGATTCCGACGTCATTCGCTGGTGTACGGATCTTGAATTCATCACCAGTGCAAAAGTCTACTTTGGCACATAGCGAGTGTGCATGATAATCAAGGTATTCTCGCCTTCGGCATCGAAAGAAACCCCGATTCCATATTGAGTCAGCATGTGATAAATCCAAACGTCTCTTCGATGATGTCGAATTCTACTCGCCTGAGCGGTTCAAACACGCCTAGGCGCTGGTTTGATGATGACCAGTACACCGTGGCCCGTGACGTTTCGATCTATACAGAGAAATACAAGACACTAGGGTAATGCTATCTCAGTTCTCCCGACCTTTTCACAATAGTAGCGAGCACTTCGTCTGCATCGCGCTTCCACCAGTCAGTTGCCGAGAAAATCTCAACTTCATTCAAGCCGGTGAATCCCTGCTCTCGCACCAGTGCGTGTATGCCAGCTATATCGATGACGCCATCACCCATCATGCCCCGATCCGTTAGCAGGTCGCGAGTCGGGTTCAACCAGTCGCAAATATGGAATGCCAGTAACCGTTTTTTTCCGGCACGCATTATCTGGTTGGCAAGATCAGAATCCCACCAGACATGATAGACGTCGAGCGCAACGCCAATGCCATCACCCAGCTGATCGCAGATATCAAGTGCCTGACCCGTCGTATTGACACAAGCACGATCGGCTGCGTACATGGGATGTAGCGGTTCGATTGCGACAGGCATGTTTACAGTGCGAGCGTATTCGAGCGTTTTCGACAGGCCTTGAGTGACAATGCTTCTGGCGGCATTGATGTCTTTGGAATTCTCGCTCAAACCACCCACGACCATAACAAGGCATTCAGCACCAATTTCTACTGCCTCATCGACTGCGCGCATGTTATCGTCCAGTACGGTAGTACTCAATGCACCCTCGGCGGTGTACCATCCCCCGCGACATAATCCGCTAACACGCAACCCGGCATCCTGGATCATTTTTGCACCTTCGCTGACACCCGCCTCCTGAAGCTTGTTTCGCCAAGGCGCAATACCCGCAATGCCATGTCGAACACAGCCGTCTATCGCCTGCCTGAGATTCCACTGCTCGCTAACCGTCGCCGTGTTCAGGGATAGCTTGTCTGGTGTGAGCATCTCTATATCTCCACGCCTCGTGCAGCAAACACAGGTCTTGCTCTATGCACAGCATTTTCCGCATCCACTAGCAAGTTGGCCTCACTGGCTAGACGCATGATTTCTCCAAGATGTACGCCTGAGCGACAGCTCTCCTGACCCGCTAGCATGGTGAAATGATCTTGATGCCCGTTCAGATAAGCCATGAACACAACACCGGTCTTGTAGAACCGCGTGGGTGCTTTGAATATATGACGGGACAGCGGAACAGTGGGGTCGAATGCTGCTCGATAAGCTGCTGTATCGCCAACACCTAATGCCGTCAATGCGCGCGACGCAGCGCCTGCTATCGGATCAAAGATACCAAGCAAGGCATGTGAGTAACCTTGCTCATCCCCTTCAATCAGTTCCGGGAAATTGAAGTCATCACCGGAATACATCCTGACACCATCCGGTAGCTGCCTGCGCATGTGAATCTCTTTTTCTGCAGACAACAGGGATACCTTGATACCCTCAACGTTATTGCTATTGGAACCGATTATCTGCAAGCACGTATCCATGGCACTCATGTGATCGGTAGAACCCCAATACCCTTCTAGGGCGGGATCGAACATTTCACCTAGCCAGTGGATGAGAGCAGGCTCTGACAGGGCACTCAGAATATGCGAGTAGACCTTCGCATAATCGTCGGGACCTTGGGCAACACGGCACAAAGCTCTGGATGCCATCAGAATGATACGACTACCAGCAGCTTCCACAGCTTCGCATTGCTTTTCATAGGCGCCAATGACATCGTCCAATGTTGTCTTCGCATCGGCGACAAGATGATCGGTTCCAGCACCACTGGCAATCAGGTGCCCACCCGATCTGGCCATGGCTGTACTGCGTTGAATAAGCTCAAGCGAAGTATCCCAGTCCAGACCCATACCCCGCTGAGCGGTATCCATTGACTCCGCCACACCGAATCCATGGCTCCATAGGTACTCCCTGAATGCCAATGTTCGATCCCAGTCGATATCGATATCCAGCGACGGATTGTTATCGGCTAGAGGATTTGCAACAACATGTGCTGCCGCGTAAGCAATTCGATTCCATTGCCCGTTAACAGATGACTGCACGGGTGCCGAATGCAGCCTCACGGCAACTGTTTTTCCATCAGCTACCGGCAGCTTCACAGTAACAGACATGGTTCAAAGCTCCAGGGAAGGAACGTCGATCCAGCGACGCTCCTTCCAGCTTTGATGACCCAACTCTGCCAGCTGCACGCCTTTTGCACCTTCCATTAGCGTGTATTGCCAAGGAGCGTCCTCGACCACATGCCGCAGGAACTGCTCCCACTGGACTTTGAAGCCATTGTCGAACACCTTGTTATCAGGGACTTCAGTCCAGTCGTCAAAGAAATTCATGGTCTGCGGCTGATCAGGGTTCCAGACAGGCTTGGGTGTATTGACACGATGCTGGCTCATACAGCTATGCAAACCAGCCACTGCAGAGCCTTCGGTTCCATCGACTTGAAACGTGACCAGATCATCACGCCGTACGCGCACACACCAGCTGGAGTTAAGCTGCGCGATGATCCCACCTTCGAGTTCGAAGGTTGCATAGGCCGCGTCATCGGCATCGGCATCGTATTGTTGACCGTTCTCATCCCAACGATCAGGTATATGCACAGCACCTCGACACGAGACAGCCTTAACGGGCGCAACCACATTGTCAAGAACATAACGCCAATGGCATAGCATGTCTGAAATGATTCCACCTCCGTCTGCCTGACGATAGTTCCACGATGGTCTTTGCGCTTCCATCCAGTCACCTTCAAAAACCCAGTAACCAAACTCTCCACGAACAGACAACATACGACCAAAAAAACCGCTGTCTCTCAACCGTTTCAGTTTGGCTAGACCTGGCAGATCCAGCTTGTCATGAACGATGCCGTTCTTGACACCTTTTTCCATCGCGTAGCGTGCAACCTCAATCGCCTGATCGAGTTTTTCTGAAATAGGTTTTTCGCAATACAGGTGCTTGCCGGCATCAATCGCCTGTCGCAGCAGTGCTGGTCTTAACTGAGTAGAGGCTGCATCGAAGAACACCGCGTCATTCTCGTTGGCTAGTGCTGCATCAAGATCTGTTGTGTATCGCTCAACCCCGAGTTCTTTTGCCAACGCTGAAACTCGAGCTTCACTGCGCCCCACTAGTATAGGATCAGGCATCAGCCTCGACCCGTCGGCAAGCAACATTCCACCCTGCTCACGAATAGCAAGAATGGATCTGATCAGGTGCTGGTTCTTTCCCATACGACCTGTTACACCGTGCATGATGATACCAATGCGTGTCTGGCTCATGAGTGCTTATCCTCTATCAATTTTTCAGTTTAGTGAAACTACGTCATTTCTTTGGCTGAAAATAATCTGGTCAGCTGACGACGAACAGGCGGAATGCTCAGCAAAATAGTCACCACAATTACCACAGCAAATGTCAGTGAGATCGGGCGAGTAAAAAACGGGGCAATGTCACCGTTACTGAGCGTCAGGCCCCTACGCAAACTCTTGTCCAGCAGGCTTCCGAGAATGATGCCAAGGACCAAAGGGGCCATCGGGTACTTCATCTGGCGCAAGATAAAACCCACTAAGCCGAACACCAGCATGACCCAAATGTCAAAATGTCTCTGCGTCAACGCATAAGGCCCGATAACACACAAAGTAAATACAACCGGCATCAGCAATTCTCTAGGCACCTTGAGTATCAACACAAAAACACGCGTCAGGGATAAACCGAATATAGCGATTGCAATGGTGGCGAGCACCAGCATAGCGGCAACTGAATAGATGAAGTCTGGCTGTTCGATCATGATCATGGGCCCGGGACGGATACCATGGATGAACAGTGCTGCGATTAACACAGCGGCAGGCGCAGACCCGGGAACAGCCAGTGTTAGCGCTGGAATAAGTGCGCCCGGTACCACTGCACTGTTGCCAGTTTCCGCAGCGGTCAATCCTTCTGTAGATCCGTGACCAAACTGATCCCGTTCTTTACTGAATCTCTTCGCCACTGCATAAGATGCCCAAGCACCAATATCTTCACCAACCCCTGGAATAATTCCCACCAGAGTACCAATGACACCTGATCGACCGATAGTGAACTTGTATCGCCACAGATCGATGAGCTTGGGCATGGTGCGTGCATTACGGGATTCGGACTCAACAACCTTGCCTGCTGGACGCCACATCACGGTAAGCACTTCGGCAAAGCCGAACGCCCCAACCATGGCGGGTATCAGAGCAATACCACCATTGAGGTCAGAGAACCCCATGTTAAATCGCACATGCGCATGTATACCTTCACTGCCAATCATGGCCACCATCAAACCAAGCAAGCCAGCGATATAGCCTTTCAATTGCGACGTTTCCGCCGTCAGCTGCGCTGAAATAATGATGCCGAAAAGCGCTAGCCAGAAGAATTCAAAAGAACCAAAGTTTAAGGCTATCTCTGCCAGCGGTGGAGCCAGTAGTACCAAAAGCGCGATACCAACTAATGTACCTAGCGCAGATCCTGCGGTTGCCAAAGCCATGGCGTAGCCAGCCTGTCCGCGCTGTGCAAGAGGATAGCCATCCAGCGAAGTTGCGGCGCTGGCTGGTGTGCCTGGAATGTTAAGCAGAATGGCGCTACGCGACCCACCGTATATGGCACCAACATACATGCATATCAGCACCAGGATCGCAGTGTCTCTGTCCAGCGTATAGGTCAGTGTGGTGAGCAATGCGACGCCCATCGTTGCTGTCAATCCAGGCAAGCTACCAACAAAAATACCAAGTAGCGTGGCCCAGGCAACATGGAACAGCGACATGGGATTCATGAAGCTGGAAAGTGCCTCGAGTAAGGCGCTCATGGCTTGCATCACGGTAGTCTTACAAGAAATCCATAGCGAAACAGTGCCGATATGCCAACTGCGAATACAACGGCATACACTGCGCACAGAGTGATAGTACGACTCTTTTGCTTGCGCTTTGTACCGCTACCGGTCCATAGAAAATAGAGTGAAAATAGAAATATGAAAATTGCGGTGGCAACGACGAAAGGCACGTGTCCTACCAAGCCGGCCCCATAGCCCACCGTCAGGAATACAGTGACTAGCAGGTTAGTATAGGAACCCGGCTCTTCAGACTTGGATTTTTCATTTGGCAGATTGGTGGAAACACCTTCCCTGGTGCTATCGTACCGGGCAGATTCGCTCTGCAAAGTCGACAGAATCAGCAGAAAAGCACATAGCGCCATGGCAAGCCCGAGACCCATAGGCAGCAAACCGGGAATACTCGCTGGGTGTATCTGACGGATCTCAAGTCGATCCATGGTGAATCCACCCACCAGCATGGAGATGCCGAGAGCGAAAAGAATCAGACCTGTGATGCGATCAGCTATTGGGCTTTCAAGACGCATAAGTGCCTCTATGGATCACGTTGGTGTAAGCCAGGAACATCAGATGATGCCGTGGTACTGGTGGGCCTGGGTGCAGCATGGCGAGACAGGCAGATGAGCTGCCTGCCTCAACGGATGATGTCTGCTACCGATTACTCATGAATCGAACGCCTGACCCTATTCGCTCAGACAACCGTCTTGCATAATTGATGAGACTGGTTCAGCGCGTACTTTGAAACACAGCTATTCAGCAGGGCATTCAATACCGATGTCTGAAGGATCAACAATTGCCTCTCCCCTGGTAACACGTGCACAGGCTTCAGCGATAACAACGGGCATGGCTACTTCCAACGCTTTCTCACCATAGCTTGGTGCGAATACGGCACCCCGGTCAGATGCATAGCTTTGTAGTTCAGGTGATGTCATGACATGTTCTTCCCAAACCTTGGCTACTGTGTCATAGACTTCCTGCGGAGCACCGACAGGTATGAATACACCAAAATAATCTGCAGCAATTGGCATTTCAGGCAACCAATCGGTTATGGGAGGGATAGAATCCAGGCCTTCTACCACCAGAGGCTGATCCGATAACACGGCAAGCGCTCGCAACTTGCCCGCTCGAATCATTTCAGTTTGCTCGGTTGCCAGCTGCGTTGTTGCCACAACCTCACCACTCGCTGCTGCCAACACTGCAGGATTTCCTCCATCGTAGGTAACCATGCGCGCACCTAGCTCACCAGATACTTCTTCCTTTATTGCAGCCAGAGCCATGCCGCCCGAAGAATTGACACCTGCAGTGCCCACGGTAACATCAGAACCTTTCATGGCTTCCAGCAGCTCGCCGAAGTCAGCATAAGGTGCGTCTGTATTCACGCTGACCACAGGCACATTGGCTATGTGCAAATAGATCTCGTAATCTTCTATAGACGTGTTCTCAATGAGACCTGTGATGGCATAGGTAGCATTATTGGCTATTGCGTTAGCTGTCCACGTATAGCCGTCTCGCGGTGCATCCAGTGCTGCTTTAGTACCAATGGAACCTGAAGCACCTGACTGGTTGACCACAACAATCTTCGTACCCAGACCTTTCTCAAGTAGTGGTGCAACAACGCGCGTAACCTGATCGGTAGAGCCACCTGCGGACCAGGGTACGATGATGTTGATTGGCTTGTCGGGCTTCCATTCAGCCAATGCAGGCGATGCTGCCAGGAATAAACCCATCATGCTGGCTAAAGCAGTTAATGACTGACGTTTTTTCATGGTTGTCTCCTCGAAAGTGTTATCGAAAATCCCTCACCACCAGAATATATTCAAAGCTATCAGGAGCGTCAAGAGCTTTATTAACTGTTTAGTTACATAAAATTATCAAAATCGTCGTAATATCCGTATTTGTCAGTACGCTGCGCCTATACTTTCTACCAAAATGACCTATATTTATCCATCTGGTTAACTACTGGATTTCGTCTGCCGTGCGTGGTGCACACACAGGCCAACGACTGTCTTCACGCGGGCGATCAGCGCTTTGTTGGATAGCGTTAGTGTCGGTGCTTATTGGCAGTGCGCGTTAGATCCGTAGCGGTTCAACGGATACGCTCGTGCAGGCTTACTTAAACCCCACACCATGTCTCAAGCCTGGATAAGGTATCCCAGTACCACATCGGTCATGTGTGACAAGCGATCGGCACGCGCTCGCTGACTCAACAGATCCCTGGCAAAGATAGTGGACAGGGTGTGTTTGTTCGACAGGTAAAAATACGAAAGACTCGCTATCGTGATGTACAGCTGTACAGGATCTGCATCGCTTCGGAAAACACCCTGCTGACGGCCACGCTCCAGAACTTCTTCAAGCATGGAGACAAACGGAGAATGTAGAGACCGGATCTTCTTTGACTCCTTAAGATGTACTGCTTTATGCAAGTTCTCACTATTCAGCAATGGTATGAACTCCGGGTTCTGCAAATAGTAATTCCATGTGAAGGAAATCAGTCGTCTGATGGCTTCAACAGGCTCCACTTCCACTAGATTCAGTGTTTGCTCTTCATCACGAATCTTTTCGTAGGTTCTTTCCAGAACTGCCAGAAAGAGATCGTCCTTCTGACCAAAATAATAGTAAAGCATCCGCTTGTTGACACCGGCACGTTCTGCTATCTGATCAACCCGTGCGCCTTGCAACCCTTTTTCAGCGAATTCTTCTGTCGCAGCAACGAGGATAACTTCCTTACTGGCATCACGATTGCGCGTATTGGGTTTGGGCTTCAGGATAGTCACGAGGAGACTCAGCGGGATCGCAATAAGTGGCAGTGCACTGATCGAGCTATGGAGTGTTCAATGTTGCCGTTACAATTTCATCATATTAGATCATACCATCTGGACCAATATAGTAACCATTGGGTTAACATTGTCGTACATTACTGCATGGGCTTATCTACCCTTGCCAGCAAAGGCAATCACGGACATTGGATCAGAACAACGGAGAATCTGCATGATGGCGTCGCTACGGTTCGCAGCAATTGGGCTGGATCACAGACACATTTATGGAATGTCGCAAGGCATGTTGGCGTCGGGTGCAGAATTCGCAGGATGGTGGACTGAGGGTGAGCCCGAAACACTTCCCGGGTTCGTCAAACGATTCCCTGATACCCCGCGGTTTGAATCGCGGCAGCAACTGCTGGAAGATGACAGTATCGCGTTAATACTGATTGCGGCTCCTCCACACGAAAGAGCCGCCTTGGCGATGGAAGCCATGAGTCACGGGAAGGATGTGATGCTGGATAAACCAGGCTGCATCACCCAGGATGAATTGAAAAAGATAAAACAGGTAGTCACTGATACTGCCCGTATCTGGTCGGTCAACTTCTCCGAACGTTTTGAAGTGCCTTCAGTGACACGCGCTTACGAACTGGTGCAGCAAGGACAAATAGGGCAACTGGTACAGACGATAGGGCTCGGGCCGCATAGACTCAATCTGCCATCACGGCCGGACTGGTTCTTCGATCCTCAGCTGTACGGCGGCATATTGGGCGACATTGGCACACATCAGATTGATCAGTTTCTACATTTTGCCGGCGCCCAGACAGCCACCGTTGTGCACTCTGCCGTCGGAAACTTTGCCAATGCGGCTACGCCGTTATTTCAGGACTTTGGCGAGATAAACCTAACCGCCGGAAACGTACAGGCTTACATCAGGCTCGACTGGTACACCGCAGACGCACTACCCAACTGGGGGGATGGGCGATTGTTCCTGCTGGGAACCGAAGGCAGTATAGAGCTGCGAAAGTACGTGGATGTGTCTGCGCGTGAAGGTACCGATCATCTCTATCTGGTTAACAAAACTCGCTGCGAACATATCGACTGCAAAGATGCGCCACTACCCTACTTCGATAATCTCAGCTTCGATGTGTTGAACCGGACAGAAACAGCCTGCTCTCAACAACATACGTTTACTGTGACAGAACTGGCCCTGCATGCCCAGGCCACAGCACAGAAAAGAGGCATTCTGGCGGTGGATGACAATTAGCTTACTGATCAGTCTTAAAACTGCTCGAAGGTGCGGGGCTACCATCAGTTGTCAATTCACCAAGCGCGCCTCTGGCACCCAGCACCATCAAACGTTCAGCTGCCAGAATGAGTGGTGCCTTGAGTGACTTTATCAAGTCTTCAGGAAATACCTCTCTTACAGAAAGCACTGCAGATACCATGTCAGCAGGTGTTTCTGCACGGGCAACAAGGCCTTGCAATCTGGAAGACAGTGGGTCGCGCACATCGATGGGCTGACCTGCTTCATCTACTCCACCGACATATCGCATCCAGGCAACAACAGCAAGACACAGCCCCGGAGAGGAACGCCCGGCCTGCAGGTTTTCACGCAAGGTACCCAGTAGTCGTTGTGGTAATTTCTGACTCCCGTCCATGGCAATCTGCCAGGTACGGTGCTGTATTTTTGAGTTACTGTAGCGATCAAACAGGGCTTGTGCATAGGCAGTGAGATCTACTCCTGCAGGCGCATCTACAGTGGGAATGATTTCGGACCAAAGGCGCTTCACGTAGTTAGCAAAGACAGGATCAGCTACAGTAGCGGCGATGGTTTCGTGACCCGCCAGATAGCCATTGTAAGCCAGTGCTGAGTGCGTGCCATTGAGCATTCTGAGCTTCATATGCTCATAGGCCTTTACGTCTTGCACCAACTCAACACCGACAGCCTCGAAGTCAGGACGCGCATCGTCAACGAAGCGATCCTCAATAACCCATTGTGAAAACGGTTCATGCATCACAGGCGCTGCATCCGTCTGCCCTGTCAGATTAGCGACATGTGCCACGTCAGCAGCCGTAGTTGCCGGTGTGATTCGATCCACCATGGTTGACGGGAAACGCCCCTGATCGACAATCCAGTGCAGAAGATCCGAATCAACCAGTCGTGCCATTTGCAAGACAACACCGCGCACAAGCCGGCCATTCTCCGGCAGGTTGTCACAAGTCAGTACGGTAAATGGCGGCACTCCAGCCAGACGTCGCCGTTGCAGCGCACGAATAATAAAACCTGGCGCGGACACTGGCAGATCATGTGACAAGTCGTGCTGTATATCCGGATGTCTGGTATTCAATTCGCCCGTTACAGGATTATGACAGTAGCCTTTCTCAGTAACCGTTAACGAGACGATTCGTACCGCCGGATCAGTCATTGCATCCAGTACGGCAGCAGGATCTTCAGGCGCTACCAACACATTGTTCAATACATCGATTGTGCGATATTGCTCGCCAGTCTGATCCAGAGAAACTGCGGTATAAGCCCAATCGTTGGATTTCAATGCATCTCGAGTATCGGGGTTGCGCAATGAAACACCCACCACTCCCCAGTCACCACCCGATGCGGTCATGGCATCGGCGATATAGATACATCCAAACGCTCGAAAGAATGCACCCAGGCCAAGATGCACGATACCGGTTGGCGTATTGTTTCCCATCAGAGTCGGTAGGCCTTTTTGGCAAGACCATACGCCAATTCATACGCCAGATGGCCAGCTTCATCTTCATCCAGTCGGCCGGTTGCAACCAGTGTTGCCAGATATCCGCAGTCCACCCGTCTCGCCACATCATGACGAGCAGGGATAGAACAGAAAGCGCGCGTATCATCGTTGAACCCGACCGTGTTATAAAAACCTGTTGTCTCTGTTGTCATTTCTCGAAACCGTTTCATCCCTTCGAAACTATCGTTGAACCACCAGGCAGGCCCCATCTTCAAAGCGGGGTAGACACCAGCCAGTGGAGCCAGTTCACGCGTATACGATGTCTCGTCAAGCGTAAACACGATCACCGTTAAATCAGCACGGTGCCCTACCGCGTTAAGTAGTGGTTTAAGGCCTGATACATAATCGGTTCTCGTGGGTATATCGAAGCCTTTGTCCGAACCGAACCGGCTGGCAATACCCGCTGAATGATTCCGCATTGATCCGGCATGTATTTGCAAGACCAGACCATCTTCAAGACTCATTTTTGCCATTTCTGTCAGCATCTGGCCGCGAAACACATCAGCTTCGAGTGGCGTACACTCGCCTTGCATGGCTTTGTCAAACAAAGCTGCTGCTTCGTCCTGTGGGAGATCTTCAGTGCGTGCGCTTGGATGACCGTGATCGGATGCTGTTGCACCAAAGCTCTTGAAGTAGGCTCGCCGGTTGCGATGCGCTGCCAGGTAACCGGACCACTGGCGAGTATCTTCATCAGTGAGTGCACCTAGCTGTTCCACACTGGCTACAAAATCCGTGGCTTCGGGGTCTACTACAGCATCGGGACGATACGTCGTGATTACCCTGCCTTGCCAGCCACTGTCGCGAATCATTCTGTGCCAGTGCAGTTCGTCTAATGCGCTTTCAGTGGTAGAGATTACCTCTATGTTGAATCGCTTGAACAAGGCACGCGGACGAAACGAATCTTTCTGTAAGCATCCGGCTATCAGATTATAAATGGCATCACAGTTTTCACCGCAAAGCCTTTCGTGAATATCAAAGACATCACGCAGGGCATGATCGATCCAGAGCCTCGATGGCGTCCCCCTGAACAGATGGTAGTGTTGTGCAAACAGTGTCCATATCCTGCGTGGGTCCTGTTCGATCTCACCACCGTCGATTCGAGCCACACCCAGTGATTCGAGTGGAATACCCTGAGAGTGCAGCATCCGAAACAGGTAGTGATCCGGTGTGACGAACAACTGCGCGGGATTCTCGAAGGCTTCGTTCAGTGCATACCAACGAGGATCGGTATGGCCATGAGGACTGATAATGGGGAGATTTTTGACCTGCAAGTAAAGCCTCTGCGCCACAAGCAGCACGGAATGCTCAAGTGGGAGTAATCGATTCTCGTCCAGCAAACCCATTGACAGCTCTCTCTTAAAATGAATCGCCACTATCTGTATGGAACCGACGTTAGTCTAAACATCATGTAGTCACCTGTCCATCTCAGGCAAGTGGGATATCATTTTGCGATAGATCGTATCCATACTGTGTGCTAGTGTTTACCCCAGTGTTTTGATTCAAACAATGCACACAGCTTAGTTACACTCTTCCCACTTCGACAACAATCCTATACAGATTTGTCTGCAGAGTCTAACCTGGACAATCCATGAAGCCACGGGGACGCCCAGTCCAGATTCTTCCATCCCCCTTTTCCTGTAGTGAATACTGTTCGGACTGGGCGTCCCTATCGACAATACAGTCTCTGGAATTTTTGCTATTTCTCTTCGTCGATCCATCCATGAAGATCACAACCAGCATGTTCACAATCATCAGGAGGGTATTGAAGAGCATTCGACTCTCGTCAGATACTTTTCTAGTCTCACTCAGGAGAGAGATCTCCTGAGCGACGCGTGCGATCTCTTCCCGGACTGATGCTTTGTTGACAGTTGCCATGCATACTCGAAAAGCGCTGCGCATGCACTCTGCAAGGGCGATTTCACTGTCAAGCTAAGAATCATGCAAGCAAGGAGGCAAGTAGTTACCTTTTCGGCAAATTAAATTTCAGATTGTCGGCTGATGGATAGTCAATTGCGGGAACGGAATAGCCCATCCTTCCGTGTTAGACACAGCAACACAAGTTAGATATTCTTGCAATACGCTGAACAGTTGCGCTGTTGCCTGACGTGCAAACTTGAAGAAGAACGTGACGCTTTCAATGACCCCACCTTCAGCCACCTACGCATGATCAAACTTAAACTACACCTGCCTATATTCTAAGTGCTGGGTGGTGCTAGATCGTCCGCGTATGGAGAGCCGGTGACGACGGTGATGTACAACAGACCTGACAACAACAGTGTTAACCCCTTAAGTGTACCGATCAACCAATCGGGTGCATTTGGCCAGTAGTAAGACAAGATCAGAGCGCTTGATAAACTGGCAAACCCATTTAACAAAATCCAGTGCCAACTTTGGCTATATCTGCGAAAGTCAAAAGCAAACCAAACTGCAGCGATACCCTCAACTAAAAATATGACAGTAAGGACCTTCGTAAACGTGTAGCTTCCGTGCAGCGGGAACGCAATCATAATTACCGCAAGAACTGTCACCAGCACAGCACTTAGCAGTAGAGACCAGAAGTCAGGCCAGAACGCGTATTGCGATAAAGTGACGATACCAATCAGTCCACCCGCTACTAGCAGTGAGCCAATAAGAATTTCCAATAGCAGTGGGCTGACTAAGGGTGCTGCCATTGCCAGTACGCCAAGAGCCATCAGTATGATACTGGTCTTTCTCAGCGGATCCCTTTGAAACGTCTTTCGTTTGATGAAAGAGTAGTCCGTTAATGCTGACGGTGTGTGATTTTGCGCGTTAATACGGTTGTGCTCTAAATAGGGAGGTGGGGATTGATCGGTCATTGAGAAATGGCGATGTTGTCATCGGGCAAACTGCTAAGGCAATAATCCCCGCGCTAATGCGGGGTTTATTGCCAACTACGGTATCTGATTGCAGTTCTGGACGACTACATCATGCCACCCATGTCTGGCATGCCACCACCATGCCCTTGGGATTCGGCGGTAGATTTGTCAGCAATCATTGCCTCTGTGGTAATCATCAAGCCGGCGATGGATGCCGCGTTCTGCAGCGCGTAACGAGTGACCTTTGTCGGATCCAGAATGCCCATGTCGATCATGTCGCCATACTCATCGGTAGCCGCGTTGTAACCAAAGTTTCCACTGCCTTCTCGAACCTTTGCCACGACAACCGATGGCTCACCACCAGCGTTAGCCACAATCTGACGTAATGGCTCTTCCATAGCGCGCCGGGGGTTTGAGGCGACGATAGCCGCGAGGCGTTTGGCGAGAAACCGTTCGGCTCTGTCCGATGACCCATGAAAGAAGGTCACTGTGCTGATTGCCGGACTGCTGCAAATCAGGGCTCCGCGCTCACTCGGCAAAAGTTCAAGTCGAATCATGGATTGATTTCTGGTATTGAAGTTGTTTTATATCCGTCATGGAGTCGATAACAAGATTCGAAGTCCAGCAGTTCTGAAACGTCCACTATGGCGACAGAACACTATCGGACAAGCGAAAATCTTAAAACCGCCTTCAATCGAAGGCGGTCATTCCGTCAGCCACAGCTGTACACGTACAACAAAATCCGATCAGACGCCAGAGCCTACCGTGTTCTTTGTCAGTCACGGTGCTAGCTCGCTAGACTTCGAGATACGCTCGTTTGTTGCTACACCAGCACATCGACTGCCTGTGACCCATGCGCTGAACACCAGTATCAACAAAAGCCTTGAGGCCAACAATATTGAAATTCCATTTCCACAAAGTGTTGTACATATGCGCAAGAAATCGGAAACACGGTAAAGTTGAGCGGAGTAAAACCGTTTATACCAATGCTAACGTTTTCATAGACTTAAAGTCATTGACGGAGATCTAGACCCGCTTATGTACTAAGAGCCAATGCTGAGCAACGAGTAATTTTAAGTATGGAGTTTTCAGAGCACCCGTACAAACGCACTGATAATCACGTTTCAGTCTACAAATTGGAAAAAATCCATACGTTTGTACGGATACCATGTTAGCCTGGCGAATTTATTGCTACAATCCTTACAAACGTAAGTATTATCATGCAACTTTCAATCAAAAATGCAGCAGATATAGGCGATATTGTTAAAGCCACACGGAAATCTCAAGGCTTACGGCAGGATGATGCTGCCGGCGCCAGCGGAGTCGGTGAGAGCTTTTTGGGTAAAGTTGAATCTGGTAACCCCTCAGTTAATTGGGGCATGCTGTTTCAGGTGCTCTCTGAATTGGGGATCGAAGTCAGCGTCGATATAACCGAAGCGGCTGCTGAGCGATTGCAACACGATGCAAATCAATAGATGATGTCTCCTCGAATTCTAGAAGCTTCTATTAATGGACGCCGTGTCGGGACACTGAAAGATGAACAAGGGCAATGGGCGTTCACCTATGATCGCTCTTGGTTAAGCTTCGACAAGACACACGCACTCAGTCCGCATTTGCCGTTGCAAGAAGAATCTCTAGTGGACAGTTCGAGCCAGCGGCAGGTGCAATGGTATTTCGATAATCTGTTACCAGAAGAAGGGCAACGAGCGATGCTCGCCACAGAGGCCACAATTCATCAAGCCGATGCCTTCGCGTTACTTGAACACTACGGCGCAGAATCAGCTGGCTCACTAACACTGCTTCCTGGAGGGAGCCCAATAAGCGAAAACGATACTGTGCCGCTTAGCGATACGGCTTTAGAAAAACGCATAGGAAACTTGCCAAACCTACCATTGGCTCACGGCGCTAGCAAGCGTATGTCCTTGGCAGGGGCGCAACACAAGCTAGCGGTTATTTACACAGACAATCAATTTCATGAACCACAAGGCAGCACCGCTTCAACGCATATATTAAAGCCTGATCATCCTTCGACGGCATTCGCTCAATCGGCCATCAACGAATGGTTTGTCATGCAACTTGCAGGCAGAGTAGGGCTCAACGTGCCACTGGTACATCGACGCTATGTGCCTTCACCAGTTTATGTCATTGATCGATTTGATCGCACCGTGTTAGACAACACGGTATATAGATTACATAGCATCGACGCCTGCCAACTGTTAGGCATAGACGCCACATTCAAATATCAGCAAGGCAGCATTTTAAGATTAGCGCAAATCGCAGAGCGGTGTCGAAGCACTGCACACTGCCGGACTCGATTGTTTAGTTGGCTGGTGTTTAATGTTTTGGTCGGCAATACTGATGCTCACCTGAAAAATTTAAGCTTTATGGTCAATCACGAAGGTATAGAGCTATCTCCGCTGTACGATCTATTAAGCACAGCAGTGTATGAAACAAGAGCGTTTGATGGCGACACCTGGCCAACGAAAACGCGTATGGCATGGCCGCTGCCTAATGCCGTATACATTAGCGATATTACTAAAGACGTGCTGTTAAACGCTTCTGATCAATTAGGATTAAACAAGGCTACAGCTAATCGGTTATTGAATCATCAACTGGAACGAATTGTTGTGCAGGCGCATGAGTTGAATGAAAAAATGCTGAATGAAAATGCGAAACTGCTCAAAAGCATTGAGGCCCACGGCATCAGAATGGAATCAGAGAATCGCTGTGTTCGTAGCATCATTTACAATATCATCGAACCGATGGTGCAACAGGTTTCTTGAATAAGACAAAGTAGAGAACCGACGGCATCTGCCGCCCTGTAGTTCTCATCAGCAATGTCGTACTTGTTAAACGGTATTGACACTGTGTGGTATGAAGTATCGGCTCACGCAGGATGACGTTGTCTCAACCGTTCAAGCGCTGTTTGCGGAACCCAACATAGTGTGTTTGAACAGGCTCAAACATGGCGTGCACAGGGCCATTACGTCGCTGCCAATGGAAAAGGAAAAGGAAAAGTTAGTATAGGAAAGATAAACCGCCTATTACCTCCGAGCAGCCACAAAAAATACCGAAAATCACGATACGTAAACAGTGAGACGGCTACCCATTTGCCGCAAGCTACTGTTTGACGCACCGGCTGCGACCCGTCAGCCCACTCCATCACATCGTTATAAAAGACGTGGCTCACTGAATCCAATAAGTCGTGTAGAGCAACTGGTTATTGTGACGGCGAGAGCCTGTTGGTGTGTAGGTCGTAGAAGCAATCTAAATACACTGCTTGTGAGCGTATATATACGCCGTTCCTATGGGGTACACAACAGTCATTCATCCCCATTACAAGGTTTCTTGAATCGGGGTTCCGAAAACCTCTTGATAAAGGTAATCTGGTGTCGGCCGGTGTGAGGAACAGGCCACGAAAGTCCCTTTGATCCATAGGTTCGAGAGACTCTCCGAAGATATCAATGTCAGAAAATTCGACCGTCCTGTCATTGGTCTATAACCTCGGTTGTGATGAACCGATCGTGTAGAGAGTGGCATTTTTTGCCTCTCTATCCGTGCAGTCAAGGTTGACGGGGAGAATCCAGTTTCTAACGAATACCATTCTCAGTATTATGCTTCGTCGGCCCGCGGTCGACATCGTCAAGGTACTTGCTAGATACCAAATTGCTGTTCACACCGTGAATTTTTCACAGCAAACTAAAGCGACACTGATAACAACGTAGCCGGCGGCCACTTTCGGTGGCCGCCGGAGTGTGCCTAAAATCCGATATCGACGCTGCTGATGACAGGCGCTTCAAATCGGTAAATATCAGAAAATTTCACCGTATAACTGGTCGTCGTATTGCCACTTGCTGACGTCAAAGTAAATGTGTCGGGATCACCATTGAACGCATTAATTGACAACGATTCAGATCCACTACCCATCGATACACGACCACCGGACGGTACTGCATTTTCTCGACCGTTCGCAAACTCCAGTGGTCCAAGTGTACGAAGCGCAGAGATACCGGCAGTTGCACCCACGACATTGCTTGCGTTTGTCGTTAGCCCGAAACTGCCATCCGGCAGGGCGTTGTTCTGATCACGCCCGTTGCCGTTCATTGAACCTGCGCTGTAGCTATCCTGCGGGCGATCTACGGCTACTTTATACGCTGACCAACTGGAGAATCGAGGGTCTGTGGCATCAGAGAAAAAGAAGATGTTCTCACTTGTTGTGGTGGACAGATCGCGAGCATCATCCAGCTGAATATCAAGCGCGTTAACAGACGAGGGCCTGAAACCGTCGCTGGCACTCGGCTCACCAATCTGGGCGAATGCACTGAACACTATCGGTCCAATTGCACAATCATTGATCTCAACTTCATAGCTGAAACGGCCTGTCTGGACATCACTCTGGCTATCGAGCAACTCTCCACCTTCAGGGCAGCTGTAGACATCTGCACTGGAACCGTTCAGATTGACGCGGCTACCGGTGCGTAGCAGACCCAGTGCCGATCGAGCATTGCGGTCTGACAATCGACCCAGCGTTGCCATGACCCTCTCAACCGGCACGCCGTTAATAATGTCGAACGTGGTGTTCAGTTTAGTACGCAACGCTGCTGACAGATCGCCTACGGGCGTCGTCGTGGTTGGCGGCTGGACGGGCTCGGCAACAGTGAAACCGCTGTCTGAAACAAGCGTGCTGGCACGACCGGCTGAGGAGATCGCCGTGATTTCATAGCTGTAGCGTTTTCCAGGTTCACGATTGCCGTCGAAATAACTCCGGAGAAACTCTCCCTGTACAGTCGCGATCAACGTGCCGTCGCGACGAATCTCGTTGTTTTCAATCACTGGCCGAACCTTACCTGCCGGTGTCCAGAAAAGCTCTGCTGCCGTGCTAGAGTAAACCTTAATGGACGCATCCTTCGGTTGAATCGCTGTCAGTGTCCCACCTCCGGTTGACGGCTGAGTCACAGG
>ENA-ORXT01001888-ORXT01001888.1-marine-metagenome-genome-assembly--contig:-NODE-1888-length-26637-cov-11.216378_pt1 | contig 26637 bp, 27 predicted proteins | sample MGYA00237868_ERZ511482 | MGnify/ENA metagenome assembly ERZ511482
AGGCAGTGAAAATGCGCTGACGTTGGCAGATATTGCGGCGATGGAGGGGATGAAAGTATCCGCCGTCACGGGTGATTGGCTTGCCGCGCATGGCGAATACGGCGGATCTACAGGAGAGCCGCTTGCATTGGACGCAGGGATGGCGCTTTGGAATTCAGTTACGCCTGCGCATTCTTCCACGTCGAACTGGCTTCTGTTCGAACGCGGCTATGAATATGACGATCACGGTCGTTTGATGAACCGCGGCACAGAGGGCGAAGACGAACTGCACCCAAATTATATCGGTGCATGGGGTGAAGGTGAAAAACCTATCCTGAACGATTCAGTTCTAATTTTCCAAGAATCCAGCACAAATCTGGTCATTCAAGATGTTGAGTTTGCGCAAGATGTTTCCGTCTTAGACGGGTCTAACATCATCTTTGACAGCGTGAGTTTCAACGACTGGACAGCTGCGCAGTTTGGTGACGGAATTACGATCCGAAACTCTGATTTTGTCGACATTAGCCTTGATGAGTCGCGCAACGGTGGCGATTGGGAAGCGCATTTGGACCGTATTTCGGGCTTCTACGCAAACAAAATTGACGGCTTGTTGTTGGATGGAAACTTTCTGGATCATGTCGGCTGGTCAGATGATTACAATATAGTTGGTTCTGCCGATGGTGGCCAACCGCCCAGCAAGTATAGCCAGAACATCTATGTGGATTACGACAATTACGACGTCACCCTGCGTGATACGATTTCGATGCGCAGTGCCTCGTTTGGTGCACAAGTCCGTTCCGGCGGCTTTATCGAAGACAACGTCTTTCTGGACAACAACGCTGGTGTCAACTTTGTTGGCGGGGATCAGGGTGCAGGATTGACCGGTCAGTACACTCTGTTTTCCGACAATCTGGTGACGTCCGGCGCGCACAAGGCGGGGCTTCAGATTGGGGCTTTGACGATGGGCGTCGTCGACGGCGGTGCGTTTTCATCGCTTGTTAATAACATCGTCACGCATTTGGCTGATCCTAACTCGGACGAAAAATCCTATAAAGAATTTACACATGATGCCCTGGAAACATCTGATCCGTTTTATGATGACACTGTCGTCCATAATTGGACCGGATCGCGTACTGTTTGGGAAGATTATGTTACAGAACAAAACACAGAAAATCTGGATCACTCGGTCCTAGATCAAACAACGATACAATTGTTCACGAAGATTGGTTGTTCGAACTGATAAAAGCAGCTAAATTAAATGATGCGCAAGTTATCTCATCTAAAATGATCAATTATTACAAAAGATCTATCATGGATAATGCAGGTCATTTTATGATTAATACTGGAGAAATCATGCCCATAGGACATGGAGAGCCAATAGAAAATTATACTGAGATTATAGAAAACATGGGAGCGTGTGCAGGTGCATGCCTCTATGAAAAACGTATGACAGAACAGATCGGATTTTTTGATCCATATTTCTCGACAGGGTATGAAGATGCTGAATATGGACTCAGGGCCGTGATTAGTAAGTTTAGTTGCATTTATGCCCCAGATGCATTAGTATATCATAAAATGGGGCAATCTATTAAGAAAATATTCAATGAATCCTACAGTCTGATGATTCAAACATCTATTCTGTATTCATATTTCAAGCTGATGCCTATAACTAAAATTATTTATGACACCCCATCATTAATGGTCAAGTATCTTAGTATGGTTATCATCGATATCATATTTTTAAGGACTAAATATTTAAGAATTTTATTCAAAGCTTGGTTTAATATTTGGAGAATTAGAAGAAAAGTGATTAGCAATCGCAAGAAATTCTATAAAGAGGTTAAAACTATTTCAAAATTTTCCGGTTTAAGAAAAAAAATATACTGGTTTTTCCCTGTTGATCTTAAAAGATTTTGGAAAATTATAATTATTGGTAGAAATTCGTCGATTGACAACTATGCTGATAACAAGTCATTTTAGCAATAGTTTATAAAATCCGTCCATAGCTTTTAATAATTATTAGCTTTGTGGTTGAAACATACTATAAGAAAAAATTTAAATGTCAAAGGTACTTTCTATACTTAAAATAGCTATCAGAAGCCCTGTTCAGACTATTAAAAAAATTAATTTTAAAAACATCAGATCGCTGTCATATGCAATAAAATATGAAGATCAAAAAACAATAGAAGACAATTTTTCGAAACTAATAAATACTTCAGATATTAATTCAATATCGCATAGTATTACTACAAATAATACCGCAACCAATGCTCATAACGAATTTAAACATAGTATTCAACAAATGGAACCGGTCAGTATACAGGAGAAAGAATTTTATAATACTTGGGATGATAAATATATAGTGAAACACCTTAATGACTTAGATAAATTCGATTCAATTGAAAGTATTAAAGGAAAAAATATAGCCATTATAGCAGATTTAAATCTACCGCAATGTAAAAAGTACCGTGTTATTCAAAAAATAGAACTTCTCAGAAGGAAAAACATTGAATGTGACTTCAGCCACTGGCTTGATGTTCCAAGAAGCTTAAAACTAATGCAATTCGCTACTGTAGTTATATTCTACAGAATTCCGTACTCAAAGCTTAGTGCTGCATATCTTAATGAGGCGATTAGATTGAAGCTTAATATAGGTTATGACATAGATGATCCAATATTCGATCGGGTATTATACAAGAATAATGCGAATCTAAATATACTGGACAAAAAAGAAAAGGCAGAATTGTTAAAAAATTCAATTCACTACGTTAATATGATCAGACAATGCGATTTTATTACCACAAGCACTCCTTACTTAAAAGTAATTTTATCCAGATTCACCAAGTCTCCAATCTATTTATGGAGAAATCTTATGGATGCTCAATCTATAAATGCTGCTGAGATTTCAAAAAATATAAACGCTGCCAGGGGTCTAAGATCTGAAAATTTTGTTATAGGTTATATGTCAGGATCAAGAGCACATGAGGCAGATTTTAATACGGCTAAATCAGCCATAGTAGAAATTCTGGAGAAATATGATCACGTAGAATTACTCGTAGTAGGTTTTGCTGAAAGTGCAAAAGAACTACTAACAAAGTATAGAGAAAGAATTACGATAATTCCATTTTCCGATTATTATGAGTACATATCCACTTATAGTAAAATTGATCTTAATATTATTCCTCTTTTGATCAATGATTTTAATGAGTGTAAAAGTGCAATACGATATTTAGAAAGCAGTCTCCTTTATGTACCTACTATTGTCAGCCATGTAGGTGATTTTAAAAATATTATTGATCATAAAGTGAACGGATATTTTATTTACACCAATAGCCAAGAAGAATGGATTGAAGGCATTGAATGGTGTATAAAAATGAGGCCCAAAAGTTACGAAATGGGATTAGAAGCAGAGGCGATAGTTAAACAAAACTATTCCACCTTAGAATACAATTCCAAAAGTGTAGAAAATCAAATCTTTGACTGTGAATTCTAAGAAAAAAATACTATCCTTTAATGTTTATTATGCTCCCATAAGTTTCGGTGGTGCAACTATTGTCGCCGAAGAAATCAATTCGCGTTTAGTAGATGACTATAATTGGGATATAACGGTAATTACAACTTTTCAGGATAAAACATATTATCCTTATCACCTCAGGAAATACAAGATTAAAAATGTCAATGTAATTGCCATTAATCTTCCAGAGCATTCTAACTATGAACTCATTTATCGAAATGACCAGATTGGGGATATCATAGCAAATTTTATAAGGACTATAAAACCTGATTTCGCTCATATACATTCTATTCAACATATTGGAAGTACGTTTATAAATGCATTGCATCAAAATAATGTAAAAACGATCTTAACTATACATGATTGTTGGTGGATATGTGAAAGACAATTCATGATTAATGGGTCTAGTAAATACTGTTTTCAGAAGAATATTGATCCATTAGCGTGTATATATTGCGTAGAAGAAATTAGTAGATTTGAGAAAAGGTCACTTTATTTAAAAGAAATCCTTCCTAAAATAGACTTATTCCTATTTCCAAGTGATTTTCATAGACAACTTCACATACAAAATGGCTTTGACTCAAACAGATGTAGAACCAATAAAAATGGTGTAAGATTACCTGAAAATAATTTTAAAAAATCTTCCTCTAAAGTTGTTAGATTTGGTTTTACAGGTGGTCCTGGAAAAATTAAGGGTTATGAACTTATTTTGGAGGCCTTTTCTAAAATTGCCTTGAATAATTATGAGTTAGTTGTAGTCGATGGGGCTAAAAATTTAGGGAAGTCTTGGAGTCATGCCTTCAAAAGCGCAAAAATAGATGGTAAAGTAAGAATAATGCCTCCCTACTCTCAAGATAGTATGGATGACTTTTATAAGCATATTGACGTTTTACTATTTCCTTCTCAATGGAAAGAGAGTTTTGGCCTTACAGTAAGAGAGGCACTTTTGAGGGATATTTGGATAATTTCAACAAATGGTGGTGGAACTACAGAAGATCTAGTTGAAGGTGAAAATGCTCATATTATTCCGATAACAACAAATTCAGACTTTCTTTTAAATGCAATTTTAGAATGTTTCGATAAAGATTTTAAGACTTTTAAGAATATACATAAAAGCAAAATTACAACTTACAAGAATCAGACTGAAGAGATTAATACTATGTTTCAGCATTTAACAGAATGAAGGACGTCGCAATAGAAATAAAGCACTTGTCTAAGACATATTCTTCTAAAAATAGATATAAAACTGTTTTTGATTATATATCTAATTTTTCATTTAAGAAAACTATTAATGAAAATTTAGTGGCTTTAAGGGAAATAAATTTAACAATTTATAAAGGTGAAACATTTGGTATCATAGGCAGAAACGGTAGCGGAAAGTCTTCACTTCTAAATATAATTCTTGGTGCAATGGCGCCTGATAAAGGTAGTACTATTAGAACTGAAGGAAGAATCATGAAACTTACCCTCGGTATGGGATTTGATCCCGAGTTAAGTGCACGAGATAATATTTATGTTAACGGAAGTATCATTGGTTTAAGCTTCAAAGAAATAGCGCATATCTATGATGACATTATAATATTTGCTGGTATTCAAGATTTTCAGAATACACAGGTCAAGTATTATTCGAAAGGAATGAAACAAAGACTCTTATTTTCAACAGCAATACATGCTAAAGCAGATATATTTCTACTTGATGAATTTTTTGGAGGTACAGGAGATTTAGAGTTTCGACGCAAGTCAAATACTGCTTTTCAAAAGAGGATAATTGAAGGTAAAACTAATGTTATTGTAAGTCATTCTATAGATATTATAAAGAATCAATGCGAAAGATGTCTCTGGATAGAGAAAGGAATGCAAAAAATAGTAGATAAAACAGATAAAGTTATCAATTCTTATACTGAGTTTATAAAGTCACAATGAAAGTTGGATTTTCAAATATAGCAGAAAGAATAATAAAAATAATACCTGAGTCAAATAGATTTGAGAGAATATGGAAACTTGCACAAATAGATTTTAAGAAGAGATATTATAACGATAAACTTGGACTCTTTTGGGCTTTGATTAATCCTTCTATAAAAGTAGCTATATACTATGTCGTTTTCAAAAAAATTATGAATAATGCTAATAATGGAATTGAAAATTATGCTTTATTCTTATTTTCCGGGATTATAGTATGGATGGCGTTCAGTGAGACTATAAAAAGAGGCTTGCGAATATTTATGTCAAAAAGATATCTAATTGAAAATATTAATTTAAACAAAGAAGATCTCTTTCTTTCTAATTCTCTTTCTGTACAATTTGGTTTTTTATTCAATTTCACTGCTGTCCTAATCATTTCATTTTTCACGAATGTACCTATTACGATAAATCTTTTATGGTTACCCATTATTATCCTAAATATTTACTTAATTAGTACTGGCTTAAGTGTCATTTTAGCAATCATATATATATATATTAGAGATGTAATGCATATAATAGATATATTTTTACTTCTTGGCTTTTGGACGTCTGGGATATTCTTTTCGTCTGAATCAATTTATAATTTTTCAAAAATCTACTATTATGCAAATCCTTTTGTTGGTATCTTGGAAAACATAAGAGTAGTACTACTTAATGAAGGACATTTAAACATTGGTATTATGTCGTTAAATATTACAGCGGGTATTATTATATTTACGTTATCCAAATTAATTTTATCAATTTATTCGGACAAAATTTTAGAAAATATTTAATATGAATAAAGAAAGTTCTTGCATAAATCTATTTATTGAAAATGTTATTAGTCAAGGTAATAAAACGATTATTGTTTTTGGATGTGCAAGAGGAGGGACTAGTATGGTTGCAGGTGTGATTAGAATGTTAAATGTTGATCTTGGAATAAACCTTCCAAATAATCATGAAGATCAAAATTTCGTTGGAAAACCAATCGAACACTATATAAATTCAATTGACTCTAATAACAATAATAAATCTGATTGGGGATGGAAAAACCCAAACGCTGCAAACTATTTAGAACAAGTAAAACACAAATTAAGAAATCCATATCTTATTGTAGTTTATAGAGACTTAGTATCAACAACTAGTGGTCATATTAGATACCATAGAAGAGAACCAATTTACTCTTTAGATGAAGTCTTAAGAAGACATCTACAGAATCTTCAATTAGTCTATAGATGGAGAGTTCCATCATTACTGATTTCATATGAAAAATCAATATTAAATCCTACGTATCTTATAAACGATCTTACTAAATTCCTACAAGTAACAAAAGATGTAGACTATGAAATGATTAAAACATTTATGAAACCTGGAAAATATAAAGATATCCTCAAATGAATAAAAACCAAATTATAAACCAGCGTATTTGGCACAGGTTTACTAAGGTCCTGTACCTCAAGAGTAAGATTATTGAACCTAGTAAAGATTCTATTCTAGAAATAGGTCCAAATTTATCTCCCATATTCAGAAAAGAGGACTTTAATGTAGAATATCTTGAAACAGTAGATAAATCGGGTTTAATAGAGAGAGCAAAATCGAAGAACCTGAATATTACAGCAGAACTTGTTCCTGATATTGATTATATTTTTAATTCTGAAAAAGGTTTTCTTGGATCCTTATCTGACACGAAAGCTTATAATTATGTAGCATCATCACATGTTATTGAACATATCCCAGATTTAGTAAAACATATTATTGACGTAGAATCAATATTGAATGCCAACGGTGAATATTTATTGATCATACCGGATAAAAAATTTACATTCGATAATTTAAAACCACCTACAACTGTAGGTCAATTTCTGAACAGATACTATTACCCAGAAAATAGTGATTTAAATGTAATTATCGATGACATTATTTATTCTACCACAACTAACTTTGGAAAAGGGAATTGGAATGCAGATTTTATGGGATCTCTAAAATCTAAACACACCAACAAACTTCAAATGCTAAAAAATATTATAAAAGAATACACTTCAAATAACTTTACATGGTATGGGCATTTCAGTGTTTTTACTCCAATTTCATTTTACAACATTATACTAATTCTTCAAAAACTTAAATTGATCACACTTCAAGTCGTAGATTTAAAATGTACTAATAACATGGACTTTATATGTGTTCTCAGCAAAAATTTAGATTCAAAGCAACTTTCTCGCAATGAAATCCTTGCCCATTTATCAAAAGTTAATTATAATTCATTACTAAACAATATCAAAAATGATTTCTTACTATTTTAAAATTTTAATTTTTCTTCAATTTTTACTTTTCTCATGTAGGAATGAATCAACACCGCAATTAAATTTAAGTGAGAATAATAATAGTGATTATATAGTTAACCTTATAAAAGATAAAAGGTTATTAGTTAACAATCCTTCGTACCCATATACTATTTACAATATTGGTAGTGTAAATGGTAGAGCAATAAATCAAAAAAGTGCCCTGACAGTTTCTGGTAGTAAATTACAGTTTGAGGGATGGGCTATTAATAAAAGTTTAGAAAACTGTAGAGTTAGTGGTTACTTGACTGTTGGTGATAAATACTTTGAATTAGAAATCAATAAAGAATCTAGTCATGTGAATAAATACCTTAAATCAGATAACTATAATAAATGTGGTTGGTCAATTACTATCGATAAATCAAAACTAAACAAAGGGAGAAACACTCTAAATTTGATTCTTTTTGATAATAACAACAAACCATTCAGGATAAACTCATTGGCTCAAAAATATATAAATATCATATAAATAAAAGAAATGTGGACAAAAGTAGTTAAAAATTTCATTTGATTAAAGTTAAATTTAAATACACATCTGTCCTAAAAAAATAAGAACCTGAAAAACCTTGTTGATCCCCATAGGATTATGTCTGAGAATTGCATAAAATCAAAATCAAGCCTATGTCATTCAGAATAATATATTTTCAGGTGGTGGTTTTGTAACCTTCCCCAAGTTGTAACCTTACCCAAGTTAGGACAGGTGTTAAGTTAAAAATATCCATTTAAATGAAAACCTTCTACCAAACTACGTAGTCGCATACCCAGGAATTATAGTAGAATAATCTTCTATTTTGTAAGTTGTCATCGACTCCATTGTTTCTTGAAGCCATAAGCGAGGATTAATATCATTTAAGAAGCAGGTGCCAAAAAGAAATACATCATGGCCATCCATTTTACGTAAGCGTATTAGCAAGCCCGTATTTGATTTCCATCCTGTTGCCCTTAAATTTACTAAAAAAATAAAATGGGTAAACAACGCAAGCAATCTCAAATGTTTCCGCTGGTCAAACAATACTTGGCTCGTGATCAATCAAAAGGCAACTTTTGCGCCGAACATAATATTAAGGTTCACACTTTTCAATATTGGTTAGGCAAATATAAAGAAGATCGACTAAACAATAAACAGCTCGATAGATTTGTACCTATCCAAATTCAAGAAGACAAAGCGGTAACAAATGGTAGCCTTCGAGTTACGTTTTCAAATGGTACAAAAGTGGAGTTGCCATTATTCTGATTGGATGTTTGGACTCAGCGATCAACACAAATATTATTACTTCACTGGAGTGAGTGATATGCGTAAAGGCTTTGATGGATTATCTGGGCTTATACTGGACCAAATGAGAAGCTCTCCAATAGATGGCAGCGTGTATGTATTTATTAATCGCAGACGTGATCGCATGAAATTATTAGTATGGCAAAGCGATGGGTTTTTACTGTACTATAAAAGACTGGAGCGAGGTACATTTGAATTGCCATCAAGTAAAGAAGAATTAACTAAATTGGAATTAAGTCAAGAGACATTACAGCTGATGATACGTGGTATTAAATTAAAAAAGATAGAACGAAAAACCCGCTATAAAAGTCCTTCAAATATTTAGAAATAGGATACATTATTCATATATTTAATATGTGAGTACCGCTCAAATTATAGCAGAAAAAGATAAGCTGATTTTAGTAAAAGACGAAGAGCTTTTAGCAAAAGACGAAGAGCTTTTAGTAAAAGAAAATCAGCTAAAACAGCAAGCGGAAAAAATAGATCAACTCAATCATCAATATAAAGAACTGCTTCGGTTAATCTATGGCAGTAAGTCAGAACGCTTTATAGCTTCAGTGGATGATGAGTCTCAATTGAATTTATTTGAATTAGAAGCAGGTGAATTAAAGGAAGAAGAAACTGAACAGATTAGCTATGAGCGCAAGCGAACTAAAAAGAATCACCCTGGTCGGCATCCACTACCAGATCATCTTCCAGTAGTCGAACAAACTTTAGAACCAGAAGAGGATGTAGAAGGTTTGGAAAAAATAGGAGAAGAAATAACAGAGACGCTCGATTATACACCAGCGAGTTTGATAAAAAGAAGAATCGTGCGTCCTAAATACGTTGATCGGATTGAGGATAAAATCTACATTGCTACACTACCTGAGCGTGTGATAGATAAATGCATAGCAGAACCAGGATTATTATCACACATCATGGTGAATAAATATGTGGATCATTTACCCTTATACAGACAAGCCAAACAATTTGCTAGAGATTTTGATTGGCATGTGTCTCGAAGCACACTAAATAATTGGGTGAGAGAAGTATGTCGCACTTTGGAGCCATTGTACGACGCATTAGGCACACAAGTACTCAAAAGTGCCTATATCCAAGCAGATGAATCACCACACAAAGTATTGGAAAGAAATCATGAAACAGGTAAATCGCCGCCTGGAAAGAAAAGTATGATGGGTTACCAATGGGTGTATCTGAGTCCAAATAAAAAGTTAGTCTATTTCAATTACAGAAAAGGTAGAGGTCATAATGGCCCAAAAGAAATATTGGCAGGATACGAAGGATATGTACAATGCGATGGCTATAGAGTATATGACAAACTATCACACACAGAAAAAGGTATTCAATTAGTGGGATGTCTGGCGCATGCACGTCGTAAATTTTATGAGGCCAAAGATAGTGATAAGACTAGGAGTGACTATGCAATGAAGTTATTTAATGCCATCTATAAATTAGATAATGAATATGCTAGAGATGATCTTCATGTCACCGACCAGAGGTACAAGATGCGTCAAGAAGAAATAAAACCATTATTCGAACAATTATTAAACTGGATAAAAGAGGAATCAGTTTTAGTATTGCCAAAAAGCCCAATCGGTAAAGCGATGAATTATTATCAAAGGCAATATCCCAAATTGATTAGGGCACTGGATCAAGGGGATCTTCACTTGGATAACAATTGGATAGAGAATAAAATAAGACCCTTAGCCTTAGGAAGAAAGAATTATCTATTCGCTGGGTCGCATCAAGGAGCAAAATGGATGTCTATGATGTATTCATTTTTCGGCACCTGCAAAATGCATGAGGCTAATCCACGAATATGGCTTCAAGAAACATTGGAGCAAATAAAAGAGCAACCCATCAATAGAATAGAGGAATTGCTGCCGGGATTTGGTGCATGGTAGTTGCTGGAACGCTTACCTCAATGGAGCATACACATGAGTGTAGATGATATTGACATATCTTTCAACATTGGGCTTTATCCTTTGGTTTATAGATTATTGTGGCATCCAGAGCCATGCTGTAGTGTGCTGATAGTTGTGTGCACAGATAAGTGAGAATGTTGGTTCATAGCGATGAGGCGTTATAACATAGCTTTTTAGATTATCGCTTAATAGAATTTGTGGCACTCCTCCAAAGTAGTGAAGAGCAGCATTGATGCCCATTACAAAGTCCTCTTGCTTTTGTGATGCCACTGCACAGGCAAATACCAAAGATTAAAAAGGCAAGGTGCATACTAACACATCTGCCCACAACTTCTCGCCTGAGACTGGATCGTGGTAAGGCAATTTTTTACCTGTTTAAATCTTACGGGTAACTTTCCGATCAATCATATTAGATTTAATAAAATTTGTTAAGTCAGTAAAATTAGTATTATTTAATTTATAATCCTCTGACAAAGCCCACGACCCTCCCAAACCTAAATGGCTATAATTAAAATATATAGGATAATCATATATCCCACTTAGCAAATATGGGCTACAATGAGAATCTGAACAAAGCAGATTTCTGACTTTTATTAAGAACACTGAACTATTTTCTTTGGATATGCTTTCCAATATCTTATTACATTTATACTCTCCCTTATTAATAATTTTTGACTTATTAGAACACTCCGCAAAAGAGTTATTTTGAATGCAATTCTTATTATAAGTTTTTAAAATTGGAATTTGAGGCATTAATATTATTTTCTTATTCTCTTTTATGAGATAATCAATAGTTGATTTTAATACTCTAATAGACTCATCATCTGTTATATAATTAATCCATTGGCCAGCTAATATGATTATATCATATTGTTCAATGTTATTAAATATTTTGGCATTAAAATCAGAACAAGATTTAACACGATCTGATCTAACAATGTTATCAACGGATATTAAAGGTGCACATGCAGTCTTAAATTTATAGTCTAAATCAAGGCTGTAATCATAATAGAGATTGCTAAGAAACCCAACAAAATGCATTGCATTAGAATCTCCAATTAGTAAACTTTTAGAGCTCTTTTCAGTATCCCTACTTAGACACCAATTTTCATAATTATTTGGAGGCAGTAATTCATCGCACTTAAAATTTGAAGTATTAACATGCTTAGTGAAAAAATAATACTCCTCTTGACTAGCCATTTCGTCCTTCCCATGAAAAAACTCTTTAACTCTGTGGTTTCTTAAAATCTGAAATATAATTATAGCTGAAAATATAGGTAGAATTAAATAAATCCAAACGACTTTTAATGTAGTTAATTTAGTGTACCTAAATTTATTTTCAATTAAATAATAAGTAATTATTGATAATATAAACGTTATAGAGATGTATAATAAAAACTTAGAAAAATAAATATCACTAATCTGAAAATAATTTAACCAAACTATTACTGGCCAGTGCCATAAATAAAGAGAATAAGATATTTTACCAAGAAATGAAAATATTTTAAGTGAGAGTATTTTTGAAATTATTGATTTATGTAAACCACTACATATTACAAATAAAGTCCCGCATACAGGCAAAATGCCATTTACACCAGGATATAAATAAGCAGAACTTAATAAAAACGATGATAACAATAAAATGCTTAATCCCGCTACACCTAAAATCGTCATAAAAATATATGACCTAAATTTAGATGGATACTCAATAACAAGTATGGCTAAAAAACCACCAATAAGTAATTGAAAAAATCTTGACGGAAGACTGAAATATGAAATACTAACGGAAAAATCAGAATATTGTAATAGTGATTCTGAATAAGCCAAAGATGATAATATGAATATCACTAAAGCTATTAAAACAAATTTTATATGAAGATTTATTTTTAAAAGTATAAAGAGTAATAATGGATAAACTAGATAATATTGCTCTTCAACACCTAAAGACCAAAAATGTAACAAAGGTATGTATCTACCATGTTCTTCAAAGTATCCATTTTCTAAATAAAATAGAAAAAAATAATTTGGGATACTTAAAAGTGAATATATTGCTGAGTCAAAAGTAAATTCTATCTCCTCGCTCGTTACAGTAAAATAACTCACTAGGGCTACTATAAATATAACAAAGAAAGCCAAAGGAAACAATCTTTGAATTCTTCTTCGATAAAAGTTGGAAAAAGAAAATTTATTTTCCTTTAATAATCTCCAGTTTATACTGGTTATTAAAAATCCTGAAATAGTAAAGAAGACATCAACCCCTATGTACCCCCCAGGCAATAAATTCTCGTTAAAATGGAATAAAATTACAAACGCTACTGCTAAAAACCTTAATCCATCAATATCATACCTGTAAAGAATACCTTTCATTAAAACTATGAACTTTGAAAGCTTATTATCCTTTCAATTTTAGATTTTTATATTTGGTTGATTTAGCATCATTGTTCCTAAATGATATTTCAAATGGTTTTAATTTAATAAGACCTGTAATATCATACTTTTTATTACTTAACGGGTATATCTCACTTAACACACCATTTATTACCTTATCATCAACAACACCCTCAATTTTGAACGCAGATTTCTTATTTTTTTTTCTATCGTAATAATTGCAAAATATTTCAAGATTTGAATTTTGCTGAATAATAATTGCAGTACCATAACGTCCATATTTATATACACCTTGTATATTTTTGGCTGTAGTATTAACAGAGGTTTCTTCGTTAAAGATATCTTTTCTAACTTCTCTTTTGTTACAACTAATAGTTAAAAACGCTATTATAATAAGATATAATAAATTCTTCATTTCAAATTAATTTTCAATTAGGAGATTCACTTTATTAGTTACAGAATATATATTATAATTTTCAATACATGGAAATTTAAGAGATGATCGATATATCGCAATTCTTTTTCTCTTATCTTTCTTAGGTATTTTGCATAAGATTTCAGTATCTTTTAGTGTGTCCTTATAACACAAAATATTTGTAGCTACAGAACACGTTGGAGTATTATACCGAGAGTAGATTTTATACTTCTTCCTGTCAATATTCAATACACTTAAAATTTTATCAACATCTTGATACAACGATGTGTAATAATTATCTTGGAAATCATTAAATGTTTTATTGTGAAAGGTAAAACTTAGAACACTATAAAATAATATTATACAAATACCCAAAATATTGAATGAAGTAGAACTATTTTTCAAGAGAAAACTAATTAAAACTCCGTTGAGTATAGCTAACATTAAATAAACCAAGAGAAAATAACGCATAGATACAGCTGAAACCCATCCTACATATAAAGATAATATAAATGCAATACTTACAATGCCAATTAGATAAAATTCCTTAAAATAAGGTAAATCAAAGCAAACGGCAGAACACAAACCAAAAATCAATAGACCGATGAGCCAAATTAATCCAAGGGTGGAAATTTTCTTATCCGGATCAAATGCGCTCATTGGTCCATCTAGAAGACGAAAATGTTCAAGTCTTTCAGGACTTTTATTTTTTTTCTTTGCATTCCTTTTAGTCATGACGACTTCTATTCTATTCATAACCCCTGAATATTCATGCAATGATTGAATAATAAAAGGAGTTATAGATAACAGCCCAGTTACGCTGAAAATGATCAAATTTTTAATAATCATGTTTTTGCTAAAGTGAAGAATTGACATTACTAAAGCTATTGAAAAGACAATACATATTGCCTCTGCATATCGGAGCTCAAATAAAACTACACTTAGGAGTATAAAGACTATTAAACTGAGTAAGGTTCTGCTATAATGGTACCTTATGAATGAGATGATGCACAATAGAGAGATCGTCATTGTGAGTGAATTCGGATAAAGATTGGCACTAAACACTTGTATTTGCCAGAAGGAAAGAGCAATACTAAGTGAAATTGTTGAGGCTAATAATCCCCACATTTTATATAACTGAAACCATACAATTGACAAAAGTAGGCTGTTGATAATTAGAAAGTACAACCTAACAGTACTAAAGTCAGATGAAATTATGTTTAAGGGCCACAAAAACCAAAGAATTCCTTTACTTCTTGAAGGATGCCAATACATATTAGCCAAATCACTTATTGAATTTGATAGATAAACAGATTCATCCCAAAATAAATCGCGACTTAGATAAGAAAGATTTCTTAAGTATAAGAGGCCAAATATTACAATAAAAGCTAATATGAAAACTCCTATAGTTTGATAAACTCTTATATTCTTTATAAACATGTATGATTATTTAGTCAAAAATACTCATTTTCAACCAATTGGGAACGAAAAAAGCACCTACGGAAGAATATTTTGACTCGCTTGCATTTACTCTGATAAAAGTAATACATTTACACATAATTAGATAGTATTACGTGCTTTATAAGTAATTGAATTAGAATTTTTCCTCCTAATCTTACGCTCACTAAATATAACTGAATACACAAACACAAAAAAAAAAGATGAAATACCATTTTTTATGGAGTTCAGAAAGATCAGGAAGTAATCTAATCACTAAATTACTAAATGCGAATCAACTAATTTGTGGCCCTTCACCTACGCATTGTATTAGACTAATTGCACAAAATATTAATCGTTACGGAAATTTGAAGAATGATAAAAACTGGAATATATTCATAACAGATATACATGCATACTTAAGCAATATTCTAGGTGAACTTGAGGCCAACTTCAGTCTTGAAGGGCTTCGAAAGATAACCCCTAGGTCAAGCCCGAACATAATTAAATACATCTATGACAAAGAAGCAAAATCTCAAAATAAGGATATTCTATTTATAAAAGAAAATAGAGTTTACCAATATTTACCTTACATACTTACACATTTCCCAAACAGTAAGCATATTTATATTGTTAGAGATCCTAGAGATACAATTTTATCTTATAAAAAAGCAATCAACATTCCGGTAGGCTTAATGGATGCTACAAAAATTTGGATAAGAGATCAAACAAATTTTCTACTATGCTATGGTTTTTTAAAGGAAGCAAGCAGATGTAAAATATATCAATACGAAAATTTGATTTCAAATACTCCAGACGTCCTAAATGATATCTGTAATTTTCTAAACGTTCCATACTCACAATCTATGATGGATTACCATATGGAAAAAGACAATAAATTAAAAGCAAATAAATGGCATGAGTGGAAAAATTTAGAAAAGCCAGTTATGGAAGGTAATTTCAATAAATTTGAGAAAGAATTAAGTGTAGAAGAAATTATTTATATAGAAAACAAAGCTTCTAAATTAATGGAAACACACAACTATAGAAAATATATTATTGAAAATAACGTACTAAATGAACAACAATTACTAATTCTTAAAAATGAAAACGCTGAGACACTAAAGTACAAAGACTCTTTAGAGTCCAGTGAAATAAGAACTAATAGATTAAACATTATTGAAAACGTGTTAACTAGAAAATTTAATCTTGAATAACCCAGATATATCAATATTGATATGTGCTTACAATAGCGATAAAAGCTTAGAAATATTGACAAAAAATATCATTGAGATATTTAGTAATTTAGAAGAAACTTTTAACATCATTTTTGTTGATGATGGATCGTCCAATAAAAATACTTGGACGACAATAGAGTCTTTACACTCAGCTTATCCAAAATTAGTAAAAGGCTATAGCCTCATGCGTAATTTTGGTCGACCATCTGCCTTATTATGCGGATTCAAAAAATGTGATGGAAAATATTTAATAATGATGGACGATGACTTGCAACACGACCCATACTACATTCCCGAATTTTTAAAATACAAAATACATGATGTTGTGATAGCACATTTTGTTACAAAAGAGCACAATTTCATAAAAAGGACTTTTAGTGACATTAAAGGATACTTTGACTATAAACTGATTGGCAAGCCAAAAGACATTAAGAACAGTTCTTACAAAATGATAAAGAGACCTATAATTGATAGTATAAACCAAATGAATATATTCAACCCATTTATAAGCGGGTTGTTATTTCATGCTACAAGAGATTTAGTAAATGTTAAAATAATTCAAAAAAAGAGAGAATATGGTAAATCTGGCTTTACACTAAATAAAATGCTTAGTCAATTCATGAATCTGATGTTTAATAATTCATCATTTATGTTAAGGGTGATTTCTTATTTAGGAATACTATTCTCATTCTTTGGATTAATATTAACACTATTCTATTTATATAGATATGTTTTTTATGATTCAAATGTACCAGGTTGGACATCACTTATTGTTCTTAACCTGGTTACTAGTGGAATTATACTGTTCTCCTTAGGAGTATTTGGAGAGTATTTTATACGAATAATAAAACTAGCAGAAAATAGACCTTCATATGTTATCAGATCAAAGTGTGAATAATTCTAGTAGAACTGGTCTTGTCTTAATATTTATTACAATATGTCTTCAAGTAGTAACAAATGTGCTATTTAAAAAAGCTGCATTAAGCATAGAATCATTTACACCTATAGAAATTATTTTAAACATTTTATATATAGCTAGTTTAGTCGTCTACTTCCTAAGAAGTATAGTATGGCAACTAGTATTAAAGCATTGCGACCTAAACTTTGCGTTTTCAATAAGAAGCCTAAGTTTTGCAATTCTATTATTCATAGGTCATAAAGTCTTTGGTGAAAGCATAGATGTTTACAATATTATAGGCGTATTTGTTATTATTCTTGGAGTAATCATAACAGGAATCTCACACAATGACTAAATATTACATTGCCATACTCTTAGCTGTCCTATTGACAGTATGTGCACAGACACTATTAAAACTAGGCGCTAATTATGGTAAAAAACATAATTCGAATATTAAATTATTTGTGAATAAATATACACCATTTGGTATACTATTTTTCTTAATGGTAACCTTACTTAATTTATTTGCTCTACAAAAAGTCGAGTTAAAGGAAATGGCCTTTATCTTACCTTCGGTTTATATTTTTATTCCGATCGTATCTATTTTCATATTAAATGAAAAGATTACTAAACTCAGATTTATAGGCATAGCAGTAATAGTAGTTGGAATGGGAATATTTAACTTAGGTAAAATCCTATAGCAATGAAAATAGAAAAATATTCAAACGCATTATACAAACAAAATGGCGTTTACGTTAGTTCAACTAACAGAGAAATCTCTTACCCATCTCATGGAAATAACAAATGCTATGAAATTGAAGATCAAAGTTTTTGGTTTAAACATAGAAATAGGGTTATAGGATCACTTATAAAAAACTTTAATACTGAAGATGTTTTTTTTGATGTAGGTGCAGGAAATGGATATATAAGCCATTACTTACAAAATAATAGTGTAGATGCTATTATGCTAGAGCCTGGATTGGATGGGGTTATAAACGCAAAACAAAGAAATATTCAAAACATTATACATTCTACTTTTGAAGATGCTAAAATTAAAGCAAACTCTTTACCTAATATCGGCGTATTTGATGTGATTGAACATATAGATAAAGATTTAGATTTTATGCAAATGATGAATACAAGCTTAATACCAGGTGGATATGTATTTGTTACAGTTCCTGCCCATAAATATTTATGGTCTGAGAACGATATTAGAGCTGGTCATTATCGGCGCTATACGATAAAAACTATGACTACCCTTTTAGGTAAATGCAATTTCAAAATTGAATACATAAGTTATTTTTTCTCAATGTTGCCTCTGCCAATACTCATAAATAGAACATTACCTCACCTTTTAGGTGTAAAATCAAAAGACCACAATAAAAAATCGATAAAAGAACACGCTGAGAAAGACAATCTGTCATCAAAAATTTTTAAGAAACTAGCTACCAACGAACTAAAGAAAATTCAAGCTAAAAAATCCCTATATACTGGTTCTAGTTTATGTGTAGTTGCTAAAAAACTCTAACCCTATGAAAAAATTGATGATAATAGGTGCTAGTACGTTTCAATTACCAGCATACATTGAAGCACATAAACAAGGTATTCATACAATAGCTATTAGTAATATAGAAACAGATGAAGCGAAGAAAATAGCATCCAAATCTTACAATTTAAGCACATTAGACAAAGAGAATATTTTAGAAGTCGCCAAAATAGAAGGAATCAATGGTGTAATGACTATTGCTTCTGAAATCGCGACACCAACTGTATCATATATAGCTGAAAAATTAAACTTACCAGGCTATTCTTCAATGGCTGTTAATACCATCTCTAACAAATATAAATTGAGAGAATACCTAAAAGAAAACAATTTCAGTCACATTAATTTTGGTATTGCAAGAACATTAGACGAGGCAAATTCTATTTTTCAATCTTTGAACAAACCTGTTATCATAAAACCAACAACGGCATCTGGAAGCAGAGGAGTCTTTAAATTATATAAGGAATCAGAACTTAAGAAATACTTCCAAACTTCAATAGATAGTTCATTTTTAGATAAAAGTGTGATCATAGAAGAATTTATGAATGGTACAGAAGTGGGTGGCGAGGTATTAATAAACAATGGAGAAATTGTATTTCTTCAAGTTACAAAAAAGTATGTAACATCAACATTTGTGCCTTATGGCCATATTTTACCTTGCGATATAAATAAAAAAACACGAATAGCTATTAAGGATCTATTGCAAAATATAATAGCTTCTATAGGCTTAAAGAACGGTCCGCTTAACTTTGATATAATGGTTGACGAAGATGTACCAAAAATTATTGAACTTGGTGCAAGATTAGGTGGCAACTGCTTACCAATATTAATGAGAAAACATACTAACATAAATACTATTGAGTCCGTAATAAAATTAGCTCTGGGTGAAACTCTTGACAACCTTAGTAATTGTGATGCAATACCTATGGCTGCGTATATATTACATAGCAATAAAAAAGGAATTCTCAACAACAATGTAAAAGAATCAATTCTCTCCAGTGATCTAAATAAATATGTTGACAAAGTGCATATCTCTAAATCTATTGGCGATGAAATAGAAAGCTTTACCAAAGGATCTAATCAAATCGGATATGTTATATTAAAAGCAGATAGTCAATCAGAAATAATTAAAAAGTTTGATGAGTTTCATTCCAAATCTTGGATAGAAATCAATTAAATAAAATATTAAACCTACATCATATAAAAGTCACCATGGTAAACTCTTCAGAAAATAAATATTCAGACTATAAAAAGATTGAAACTTTAATCGAAAGTGATTCCTTTTATATCTATGATCCTGCTGTACTAGATCATAACTACAATCTGTTTCTTACAGACGCTAAAAGAATCTACAGTAATATAAATATTGGTTATTCATACAAAACCAATTATCTCCCTGAAATTTGCAAGTTTATAGACCATAAAGGAGAATATGCAGAAGTGGTTTCTGAGATGGAATACGAATTGGCCTTTAAGTATTATGGCATTAAACCGAGTAATATCATTGTTAATGGTCCGATACATTCTAAGGAATTTATCGAATTATTGCTTAACAACAATAGTATATTTCAAATTGACTCATTTTACATGCTTAATGTTGTTGATCAATTGTGTAAAGAAAATCCTACAACAAAATTTAATGTTAGTATCAGATTTAATTATACTTTATCAGATGCGCCATTCTCTAGATTTGGTATCGAATATAATGACTCCAATATCGCCAAAATAGAATCCTATTTGACTGACAACGAAAACCTTACTATAACTGGATTGCATTGTCATTTTTCAACTGGCAATAGAAGTGTAAATTCATATGTTGAAAGAACAAAGTCCCTAATAGATATCTATAAAACTCACTTTTCTAAATATGATATTAAGTATTTAAATTTTGGTGGAGGCTTTTTTAGTAAAATGCCGGAATCGCTGAAAGCTCAATTTAATAGCACCATACCAACGATTAATGAATACTCTACAAAAATAGCCGAGGTAATGAAGAGTGAATTTCCAGAAGAAAACCTAACATTAATTTTAGAACCAGGAACTGCACTTACAGCAAACTGCATGGATTTTGTTTGTAAAATATATGATCTAAAGACAATTCAAAACAAAAACATTGTATTAACGAATGGAAGCGTTCACAACATTAAACCTACTGGTAATGCAAAAGAATTGCCTTGTTCTGTTGTGAATAAATCTCAAGATGAGTTGGTATCCAAAGACTATGTAATTACAGGATATACATGCATGGAGAAAGACATCCTAAGACATGAATTTAATGGTAGCATGAATGTTGACGATTATATTGTCTTTAATAATATCGGAGCCTACACAAATGTTTTTAAACCTCCATTTATAAAAGCTCAAATACCCATAATTTCACTAAATGAGGATAACTCAATTAATATCTTAAAAAGAGCTGAAACTACATCAGATATTATAAATACGTATTCAGTTTAACATTATGCAAAGTATATTTATAACAGGACAATATCGCTCAGGTACTACCCTAACAGAAAAAATTCTGAGTTGCCATCCTAACATTAAAATTGCTAGTCAACCATTTCCACATCTTTATTTTAAAATCAAGTCAAATTTCCATAACAAACTCAATCTAAAGAGAAGATATCCTCTTGGAACATTATTTGGAGAGCAAGCTTATAACTCTCATGAGTTTACCGATTATATTTTAAAAGCTACTTTGTCTAAAACTGAAATTGACGACATTTTAGAATCGATGAACAATTACTTTGGAAACTGGACACCGGAGCTTAAAAAACATTACGAATTGTTTTCTGGAGGTAGTTTAATAGATATATATAATTCAATGTTAACTGCTTATTCTCAATTATTCGAGAAAACTCCAAATATAGTTGGATCTAAGGAAATTTTAGCCGAAGAATATATTCCATATTTTCTGGATAAAAATGTAAAAGTAATTCACATTATCAGAGATATTAGAGATATCATCGTATCACTAAATTATGGGAGCGGCGAATACTATACCGGCAAAATAAGACCTATACTTTATTCTATAAGAAATTGGAGAAAATCTATAGCATTCAGTTTACAACATCAATCTCATCCAAACTACTACGTATTTCAGTATGAAAATTTGGCAAGAAACCCGTCCGAAACAATAAACAATTTTCTACTTAATGAAAAGATAACACCTATTGATTTTGACAATTTTACATTAAAAGATCAATATGGAAATTCTTGGAAATCAAATAGTTCCTTTTCCAAATCGCCTAAAATTGATACTGATTCTATTGGAAAATATAATAGGTTTCTAGACGAAATGACGATTAAGTATATAGAAAATCTTTGTACAGCAGAATTTAATGTGCTTGGATATAATTTTAACAACACGATAAAAACACTTAGAGAATTTGATATATCCTCTTACAAAGAACCGTTTGAAATAGTGAGAGATGATTTTAGTTCCAATTTCAGTAGCTCAGAGGAGAATATTAAAATGGAAAAAAAACGTCTTACATACTTAGATCCCAATTCGGACATTAAACATGAAGAACTTATATCTTTATTTATATTCGAGTCAGCATTAAACAAACTTAGATTATCTTTCATACCTATTACTTCTGAAGACGCATAACAAAAATAGAATAGGGAATTCGTAAATGGTCGTCTAATACTTTAGATTCAACTGAACTAAAGATTTTAGATACCAATTCAACATACTCCGCTGGAGTCTTGATATTCTGGCCTCTATCTTTTGATACCAACCATTTGTCTATTGCACCTTGACCTTCATGAAAAACTGAGTCAACTGTTACAACCTCACCAGTATCCTTTAGATATTTCTTGGACGTACTTAATATACTTTCGGCATCACTGTCACTAAGATGATGTAATAAGCCATGAATATTTATGACATCGAAATTCCCTATCCATTCCTCTCTTTCTACTTCTCCTACTTTTTCACAATAAAAAGTGGCTCGATCTCCATATTCTTTGCGGCAAAAATCAATATATTCTTCTTCCATATCTAGTCCATAATATTCTATATTTACTGGTAGGTATTTCAAAATATTGCTAGTCCCACACCCAATATCTAATACCTTATATCCCGATTTAATATTTAAGCTTTTTGCATGTTGTTCTCGATAATTTTCTCCGCCAAAAATTATACCTTTTAAGTTATATAATTGCGGAATTTCTAATAATTTGCGGATTCCTGTATTTATGTGTGATTTTTTCTTCATAAATTTTCTAATAACAAACGAAGGTAATTAAAATGATTAAATTTAACAAACCCTATTTATCTGGTAAAGAATTATACTATATATCCCAAGCCGTACATGCTGGAGAAACTTCAGGTAACAAATCTTTCACTAAAAAGTGCCATAAGTTCTTTAAAGATAAGTGGGGATTTAATCATTCTTTGATGACTACGTCATGTACAGATGCATTAGAAATGGCAGCAATTTTACTGAACATTGCGCCAGGAGATGAGGTAATTGCACCATCATATACTTTTGTTTCTACAGTAAACGCATTTATACTTAGAGGGGCTAAAATCAAATTCGTAGACAGCAAAATTGACTCACCAAATTTAGATGAATCAAAACTTGAAGAATTAATTACTAGCAAAACCAAAGTAATCATAGTCGTTCACTATGCCGGAATTGCATGCGATATGGATAAAATATTAGATTTAGCTAAAAAGTATGAACTATTTGTAGTCGAAGATGCTGCGCAATCTATTGATTCATACTATAAAGGCAAACCTTTAGGGAAGCTGGGAGATATTGGAACATTCTCGTTTCATGAAACCAAAAATATAATTTCTGGCGAGGGCGGAATGCTAACAGTTAATAATCTTGAATTCATAGCTCGATCTGAAATAATTTGGGAAAAAGGTACTAATCGAAGTGCGTTTTTTAGAGGCCAAGTTGATAAATACAATTGGGTAGATATTGGTTCTTCATTCTTACCCTCAGAACTGATTGCTGCATTTTTATATGCTCAATTAGAGAATTTAGAAAACATTCAACGAAGGAGATCCTCAATTTGGAAACTATATTACGAAGGACTTAAGGACTTAGAAACAGCGAATATGATTAAACTACCAAAAATTCCCAGCTATGCGACTAATAATGGCCACATGTTCTACATCGTTTGTAATGATTTGACCACTAGGACAGAACTAATAGCCCATTTAGGTAAAAATGGCATTAAGGCTGTATTCCATTATTTATCACTCCATGCAAGCCCCTATTTTAAAGACAAACATGATGGAAGGGACTTACTTAATAGTGATATTTTTAGCACTCAGTTATTACGACTACCCTTTTATTATGAATTGACTGAAAGTGATATAGAAAAGGTTATTTCTTCAATTAAATCATTCTATAAATTGTAGTCTCTTCAATTCATCCATGCATGCATAAGAAGAAAATGCTGAGTGAACCTTATTAAGTGATTGTTTAATTTTAAGACCGTATTGGATGTGTTATAACATTTATCGATAATAACGAGACCGCACTGCAAACTAAAATCAAGAGACCTAAACAAATCGAAGCCCATTGACCCAATGTCGGTATTGAAGGGCATGAACATTTCGTTTCTAACAATCTGATTCTATCATCATTAGACACAGTTACTAATAAGCCAGTTTCTATATCTACAAAATATAGTAATGGAATTCCACCGGCGGAAATACCAGTAAGATAATAATCATTGTCAATTATTCCAGTTGTGTTATTATCAAGAAAATCAGTGATCACTCCAGATATTTGGCCTATTGTTCCAGTGATTGGATCATAGCTATTGATGGATATATTTCCATTTGAGTCATAAATTATCCCATAAAGTAAATTCTCATAGGCATGAAAATTAGTAAACCCAGCGCTGTTTAATTGCGTTGTCAATTCACCTGTCAAAAGGTCAAAGCATACAATGAATGATGAAGGTGTAGATCCGTCAGTCCCTAAAAAATAGAATTTGCCATCCAGAATAGCAGATGTAGCGTTAATAACGCCAGTAATTGAATTTGTGATCCCAATTGTTTGAAAGGTACCACTTATTGGGTTATAGCTTCTAAGCTCAATGTTTCCTGAGTTAATTCGTAATCCATATAATCTATTTGAGCATTCGTCACTTACGAAATAACTAAAATTACTTGCTAAGCTTATTTCAATCTCATTTTCAATCTCTCCGGTATTTAGATCTACACTTATTAAAGAACTACTGTTAGACAAAAAATAATAGTTGTCACCTAAAATCGCCGAAGATAAATTGATAGTACCATTAGTAGACACATTGTTTGATATAACATTGTACGAATTTAATAGGACATCATATTCTAAGATCGAAATTTGGCCATTATCATTATCAACACCGTAAATGCTTGGTCCTGTGTTAGCCGAAAGAAAAGTAGAGATAAGACAAATAAAAGCTACTATATATATAAACTTTGACATTGATAATATTTGATGGAAATAATTTAGGTGATACAAATCCTGTAGAAAAAAAAAAGGATATAACGAAATCAAATTCGCTACACCCTTTAAACTTTAAAATATCTATTTTAAATATTCTATTTATTTAGTAACTACCATTTTTTTAGTTTGGATACTTCTATCATCAACTACTAATTGGTATGAGTAAGTGCCTGAAGGTAAATCTTGTGCGTTGACAGTTAATGTTCCTTGACCAACATGATCAATATCTAAAGTCTTCATTAATTGTCCATTTTGCCCATATACTCGTATTTGAGCATTTTGTGAATCAGTAGGGATTACATATGATATCGTCGTACTATTGTTGAATGGATTAGGATTATTTTGATCTATTTCTGCAAGATCATATGAACTTAGAGTAACATTAGTGTTATTGATAGATTCAGTACTTCCAATTGAATTAATAACTTCTTCCATTTGGGAGATTCTTTCTCCTTGTGCCTCAATTAGCTCTTGTTGAGATTTAATCGCATTGACTAAAAGATATTTAATCTCATTATCTTTAATATAAAGATAACTTTCTTCGCTTATCACTTGAGAAGCTTCTTCAGAACCAGAGTACTCAGAGTAATTAGTGTGAACTGCTTCACCCACTAAAGAAGGAGCAACTTTTTGTAATTCTTGAGCAAATATTCCAATATGATAGTCACCATCTTTAGTCCCAGCTTTACCATTATATTCATAAGATATAGGATTAAGTGCAAGAACCGCTTCAAGACCTAATTCAAGATCTTGTACATTCTTTTTTAATCTTTTATCAGAATGCACTGTAGTACCATTATGACTAATAGTACCATGAACATCTAATTCCGAACTTGGAGAAGCTGTTCCAATACCAACAAATTGATTGGAACCATCAATAAACATAGCTCTTTTAGAACCTGCTAATCCAAAGTCTGACGTGCTACCTGCATCTGCAAGAAACTCTATTCCTTTTAAACTTGTGTTGTATTTAAACTGAGCTTTTGAAATTCCTTGAATTTGCATAGTGAAATCCGCATTTCCGACCAAGGCGTCCAACGCAAACTCAAGTTCTGAAGAACCCATAGATTTTAAATTCGCTTTACCTGGGTCTTGAGCTGCACCACCAGTTGCATTACCAACTACTGCATCACCGTCAGATACAATTTTCATTTGTCCGTAGGAAAAACTCGCGCACATCGCGAACACAAAAAGTAATAATATTTTTTTCATTTTAAAAGATTTTAAGAATTCTGACAATTAAGCCAGATTATAAGTTTAACAATAAGATTTTAAGA
>ENA-ORXT01001889-ORXT01001889.1-marine-metagenome-genome-assembly--contig:-NODE-1889-length-26636-cov-37.650853_pt1 | contig 26636 bp, 19 predicted proteins | sample MGYA00237868_ERZ511482 | MGnify/ENA metagenome assembly ERZ511482
TGGTTTTTTGACATAAAAAGAACAGGCAAACAAATTGAGCTGAGCGACGACATTTTGAGGTCTAAAATTATTAGTAGCAGAACAACTTAGATATACGGGTGTTAGATCCCGTAGATAATACGCCATCTGAATATACAAAGGTTTATCCAGACCTAGTGCTGCCCGCTTATCATCTATTGCACTGTTTTCACTCCTCTGCCCGAAGGTAAGTCTAGCTGGATCTACTGGAGCCAGATATATGATGGAACTTATAACGACAACAACACTAAGCGTTACAAGTATACCGGATAATAATCTTTTTACAATAAAAATAAGCATAGAAACTATAAGCGCAACAATTTAATCAGTACTCGTATAAACTAAGTGTCAAAACTAAGCTAATAAAACATTAAAATAATAATTTTACACGACGTGAAAGAGATTGACATTATAAATCTTCTTATACCTAGAGCTTAAAGACAAAATAGATATGGAAATAAAAGGATATAGCTACGATAAAATCAGACAGTTATCTAAGAGAGATATAGCTTACCAGGTAAATACAGATGTGTTCAGCGAGTTCTTGCAATATATGCCCGAAATAGAAACCTTTGAAAAAGCTATAGCTGATCGCCAGAAATTCCCTGTTGATAGAGCCCTCCTCCATCAAGTAATATCTGATGCATATAATGAAACCACGCTTTCAGACCTACAAGAACAAAACCTAGAAGCTCTACTTTCTGAACAAACCTATACCGTTATAACTGCGCATCAGCCCTCTCTGTTGACAGGTCCGCTATATTTTATATTTAAGATATTCTCAGTCATCAATCTTGCTGAAAAGCTAAATGAGAAATATAAGGAACAGCATATTGTACCTGTGTTTGTAATCGGCGGTGAGGACCATGATTTTGAAGAAATCAATCATTTAGAAATATTTAATAATAAGATAGAATGGAAACACGCTCATACAGATGAGCCTGTCGGCAGACTCAACCTAGAGGGTATTCCAGAAGTACTTTCTCATGTCAAAGAAATTTTAGGAGAAAAATCTAAAGCTTACGGGCTCGTACAAAAATGGGAGAAATTACTTGCGAATGCGGACACTTATAGCTTATTCACTTTTCATCTCGTCAATGACTTGTTCAAAGCCTATGGTGTACTCGTAGTTGCTATGGATAAGCAAGCGCTAAAAGAAAAATTTAGAGATATCATCCAACGAGAAATTTTACACTCAGAAAGCAAGGATATCGTAGAAAAAGCTCAGTTAGCTATAGAGGCAAAGTCCTTCAAATCTCAGACCTACATCAGAGAAATTAACTTTTTCTATTTTCATAAAGGCATGAGAAAAAGAATACAACAAGAAGGTGACAATTATAGGATTGTAGATACAGATCAAGTTTTCACGGCAGAAGAAATGAAAAGCGAAATAGATACGGCTCCAGAAAAGTTCAGTCCCAATGTTATCATGCGGCCCTTATTCCAGGAAACTATATTTCCTAACCTTGCCTACGTAGGTGGCGGTGGAGAATTAGCTTACTGGCTAGAGCGTAAGGAGCAATTTGCACATTTTAATGTTTTCTTCCCTGTGCTTATGAGAAGAAATTCTGCTCAGCTTATAGACAAAAAAAGTATGGAACAAGTCAGATCACTAGGATTATCAGATGAAGCATTTTTGGGAGAACTGCACGAGACAACGACCACCTTCCTTAAAAAAGATTCCGAAGTAGCCTTCGAACTTACGGATGAAAAAGAAAAATTACAGACTTTCTATAATGCTCTAGCGAAAAAAGTATCGGCAATAGATCCTACACTAGAAGGAAGGATACAAGCAGAAAGTACTAAGGCAACGAAGAGTATGGAAGGACTGGAGAGCAGACTGAAAAAGAAAATTAAGGAAAGCTCAGAGGCTGATATACGAAAGATAGAAAAAGTATACAAGACATTATTCCCGAGCGATAGTTTGCAAGAACGAAAAACTAATTTTCTAGAATTTTATAGCAGGTACGGTAAGGATTTCATGGCAGTACTTAAGGATAATCTAGATCCTTTCAATAAGGATTTTCTGAGTATTGTTATGGAGTAGGAGAAGAAATAGATGTATTCCACCCCTGACCCCTCAAGGGGGATATGTGTTGTCCCCCTTGAGGGGTTAGGGGTGGAACAGTATCTACTTATCTCGATTTCTCTTCCTATGTCCCTGAGGTTTCACCAAGGCATTCTCACCTATCCAGGCAACTAATATAATACTCACCTCGTCAATATTTTTGAGGACCTCCCAACTACTAAATCTTAAAACGGTAAAACCTATTTCACTTAATGTAGCATCCCTTTTTTTATCTTTATTAATTGATTCTTCCGACTCATGAGTAATACCGTCTACTTCTACAATTAATAAAAGTTCAAGACAAACGAAGTCAGCAATATAATTTAGTATAGGCCTTTCCCTTCTGAATTGATATCCTAGCATCTGCTTTTGTCCTAGAACATATTTCCACATACAAGCAGCCGATTTAGTCATGCTGCGTTTATTTATTTTAGCAATAGTATTTAGATTCTTATTGTAGTGGTAATTATTGGAAGGACTAGCTTTCTCCATACGAGCTTTTTCTCTTTTAATGATGCAGGAATTAATATTTCCACCCCTGACCCCTCAAGGGGGATCTGTGTTGTCCCCCTTGAGGGGTCAGGGGTGGAACAGTATCTACTTATCTCGATTTCTCTTCCTATGTCCCTGAGGTTTTACCAAGGCATTCTCACCTAGCCAGGCTAATTATCAGAAACTCCAGCTTCTCCAAATAAAAACAACATATCATCTATTTTATCACGGAGAGTAGGTCGCTCAACGATAAAATCTAGAAATCCATGATCTAATAAAAATTCTGATCGCTGGAAGCCTTCTGGCAAGTCCTTCTTTATGGTTTCTTTGATAACTCTAGGTCCTGCAAATCCTATCAGTGCCTTGGGCTCTGCAAAGTTGATATCTCCTAACATTGCAAAAGATGCCGTTACCCCTCCTGTAGTCGGGTCAGTCATAAAAGAAAAGTAAGGCAGTTGCTCTCGAGATAACTGGGCTAACTTAGCTGAGGTCTTTGCCATCTGCATAAGAGAGAATGCAGATTCCATCATCCGTGCACCTCCAGACTTAGAGATGATCATAAACGGCATTTTGTTCCAGATACAATGATCTATAGCTTTAGATATCCTTTCGCCTACAACAGATCCCATAGAACCTCCTATAAATGTAAAATCCATCGCTGCTATAACGATAGGCCTCTTGTTAACTTTTCCTACTGAAACAGTAATCGCATCAGTCAAATCTGTTTTCTGATATGCTGTCTCTAGTCTTTCTGTATAGGGTTTAAGATCTGAAAACTCTAGAAAGTCAACAGAGGTCAGATCATCGAAAAGCACCTCGTATTTGCCATCATAGATAAGATCAAAATAGTCATGAGAACCTATACGCACATAGTAGTCACACTTTGTACAAATGTAAAAATTCTCCTTGAGCTCCTTCATTGTTATGGTCTCATTGCATGATTTGCACTTGTGCCATAGCCCATCTGGAGCTTCTTTTTTAAACTTAGTGGTTGTCTGAATTCCGTCTTTAAGTCTTTTGAACCATCCCATAGCTTCAGTATAATTATTAGTTGCTTTAATGGAATATATTCATGGGTTGAAGCTGCTAAGGTAATTTTTTACACCTGATTAACCGCAAGCATTTAGAAAGAATTTATTCACATTTAAAGTAATACTTTGATTATCAAATCAATAGCGCAAAGATTTTATTTCTGATACCATAAATTGGACGTTTTCTTTAGGCGTGGTTGGATATACTCCATGACCGAGGTTAAAAATATGTCTTTTACCCATTTTAGCTACCGTATTCTTGATATGCGCAGATATTGCTTTTTTATCAGCGTAGAGTGCACATGGGTCCATATTACCTTGTAGGACCTGATCTGGTCCTGTATGACGCCTTACCTCGTCTATATTCAATGTCCAGTCACATCCTAATGCATCAGCACCTAAGGCAGCAAGCTCTTCTAAAGAAAAATAAGCTCCTTTACTAAAAAATATAAGCGGAACTTCATGTATTGCATTCCTGATTTTCTGCAAGTAAGGCATGCAAAATTCCGCATATAGCTCTTTATTTAGCACTCCTGCCCAAGAATCAAATATCTGGAGCACATCCGCCCCAGCTTCTACTTTGAGCTTTAAATAGGCAATGATTGTATCTGTGAGTTTAGCTAATAAGCTATGTGCCATTTCTGGATCCTTGTACAACATGGCTTTAGACTGAAAAAAGGTCTTAGATCCCTGACCTTCTATCATATAACACATAAGCGTCCATGGCGCACCACTAAACCCTATCAGAGGTACCCGATTATCTAACTTTTTCTTAGTCAGTTGCAGTGCATCGAATACATACTGTAACTTAACTGCAGATTCTTTCCCACTACCTAATCTATCTATATCTTCCTGTGTCTTAATAGTTCTAGGAAAGAAAGGACCTTTTTTTTCTATTAACTCATATTCCAATCCCATACATTCTGGTATTACAAGAATATCTGAGAAAATAATAGCTGCGTCAACACCTAAAGCATCTATAGGCTGGACGGTAACTGTGCTCGCCATCTCAGGTGTCTGTACTAATTCCTTAAATCCAGATAGAGAAGCTCTAATTTTTCTATATTCAGGTAATATTCTGCCTGCTTGTCTCATGATCCAGACTGGTGGTCTTTCTACTTCTTCTTTTCTCAATGTTCTGAGTAATAGGTCATTTTCATAGCTCATAGATCAAAGATAAGACGATAATTTTCTGAATCATTAGGACTAATTAATTATTGACATAAATTTTACAAAACCAAAACAAGGATAAGATGAACATAGCGATTATAGGTTACGGAAGAATGGGTAAAATCATAGAACAGATTGCTAAAGAAAAAGAGCATCAGATAGCCTTTATCATCGACGAAGATAATAAACACGATCTAGAGCAAATGACTGCTGATAAGATCGATTGCGCCATAGAATTCACTCATCCTGACTCTGCTTTAGATAACTATAAGGCCTTACTGGAGAAGAAAATCCCAATAATAACAGGTACTACGGGATGGCATAATAATATAGATGAGGTAAAAGAATGGGTAGCGCAATATGATGGTTGTCTTTTTCATTCCTCTAACTTCAGTATAGGTGTCAATATTTTTTTCCAGCTGAACAAGATGCTCGCCAGTCTTATGAATAATTACCCCGATTACAAGGTAAGCATAGAAGAAACACATCATACACACAAAAAAGATGCTCCTAGCGGTACAGCTATCACTATTGCTGATCAGATTATAGAACAGGTCGACAGAGTGGATTCATGGTCTCTAGCAGATAATCTAGATGAAAACACTATATCTATAGATGCTAAAAGAATCGTTGATATCTATGGCACCCACGCGATCAACTATAATAGCGAGATAGATAACATAAGAATCACACATAATGCGAAGAGTAGACTAGGGTTCGCCAGTGGAGCATTATCAGCAGCGGCTTGGGTTCAGGGAAAAAAAGGCGTATATACTATGGAAGATATGTTATCTCTAGCACCTACCGCTTAAAAACATAAAGCCCATGAAGAAAGGTGTTAATATCTAGGAGAATAACGAGGAGAAATACCTTACCTTTGCTAAGTGATATCACAAAAATCCATACAAGAAGTCTTAGCAGCAGCAAGGGTAGATCAGGTAGTAGAGGATTATGTCAATCTGAAAAGAAGAGGTGTCAACCTACTAGGTCTATGTCCCTTCCATGATGAAAAAACACCATCCTTTACAGTTTCTCCTGCTAAGAATATATACAAATGTTTTGGGTGTGGAGAAGGTGGTGGTCCCGTGCAGTTTATTATGGCTCAGGAACAATTAAGCTTTCCTGATGCCATCAGAAATCTAGCTGGAAAATATAATATAGAGCTCGAAGAATCGCATCAAAATGATGAAGAGTATCTAGAAGAAAAAAGAAAGATAGACAGTCTACATATCATCAATAAGTACGCTCTCGATTACTATGTAGAAAATCTGACACAGTCTCATGAAGGGAAGGCTATAGGCTTAAGTTATTTTAAGGAAAGAGGTTTTCTAGAAAAAACTATAGAGGATTTCCAACTAGGATATGCCTTGTCCGATGGAAAAGCATTTACAGAGAAAGCACTGAAGGCAGGTTATAAACTAGAACTACTTCAGGACCTCGGACTCACCTCTCAGAAGGGTTATGATTTTTTCCGAGGACGAGTCTTATTTCCTATTCATAACTTATCGGGAAAGGTTATCGCCTTCAGTGGAAGAATACTGGATAACAATAAGAAGCAACCTAAGTATATCAATTCTCCAGAGACAGAATTGTATAACAAACGAAAGACCTTATACGGTATCCACCTTGCAAAAAAGCATATACGTTCTAAGGACAACTGTTATATCGTAGAGGGCTACTCAGATGTGATTTCCTTGTATCAGTCAGGTATCCAGAATATCGTGGCATCTTCTGGAACTTCGCTAACCAATGAACAGATTAGACTTATCAAACGATTTACTCCTAATGCTACCCTTCTCTATGATGGTGATAAGGCTGGTGTCAAAGCTGCTCTGAGAGGGATAGATCTATTACTAGAAAATGACATGAACACTTTCATCGTCATGCTGCCTACAGACGAGGATCCTGATTCGTATATGTCAAAGGTAGGATACCAAGGATTCATAGATTTCATAGAAGCTAACAAAAAGGATTTTATTTTTTTTAAGATGGATATCATCCTAGAGGAAACGGCAAATGACCCCGTAAAAAGATCCATCGCTATCAAGGATATTCTAGAAAGTATTTCTAAAATACAGGATAATATAAAAAGAGATAGTTATATAAAAGAAGCTTCAGAATATCTCAAAATAGAAGATAAAAAACTTGTTCTAGAACTCGATAAAATCATAAGGTCCAATAAGAAAAAAGCGCAGAAATTATATAGACCTCCACTAGCTGACGGAGAAAAATGGAAAGCTGATAAGAGTACAGACGAGCAGATTGTACAAACTAGTCCTACTTTCCGAACAGCAGATTATTACCAGGAAAGAGACTTAGCCAGAGTTATCATTATCTATGGTGATGATTTTGTAAAGGATGAGGATTCTGATCCTGAAGAAGAGGCTGTACAAGTTCCTATATATGTACACAATAACATATCAGACGTAAAGGATTTCTTCGAAACGCCTATGTTTGGCCAAATAATAAACGAAGTTCACGAACTTGTACAGAAAGAGGATCACCTTCCCGTAAAGGAATATTTCCTTAACCACTCAGATGAAAGTATCAGAAAATTTACTGTAGATATCCTTAGCATGCCTTATGAATATGCTAACTGGGAAGAAAAAGGCGTGTTCCTCCAAACACAGAAAAAACCAGAAGATAATGCACTAAAAGATGCGTACCAAGCTATCTTAAGATTCAAAATAAGAAAGATAAAAAAAGTCGTTGCCTTGCTGAAAGAACAGATAGAAAAGATAGATACAGATTCTGAAGATTACAAACATGCCATACTGGCCTTCAACGAGATTCAGGAACAAAGAATGAAGTTAGCAGATGAGCTGAATATGGTTATAGAGTAGAGATTGAGAATGATTCTGAAAAACTGGAGAGATTGAAGAGAATATAAAAAAACCAGTGTTGTCATTGTGAGTGGAGTCTAGCAGTCAGCATTGTAAATTCTCAGTCTATTTTCGAACAGCGTGGAGAAATCTTATTTTCTCGATTGCGTAGTTTTTTTTTTTACAACAGGTACCAGAGAAGTGGCAAGTAATCCGAACACTTTACAGTATTAATATCGAAAAAAAAAGGCCCAGATTTTACCTTGGACCTTCTTAATTTTTATTCAGTAATAAGTAGATATTACTTATTTCGACCTATACAATTCAAATCATCGAAAGCTCTATGTAATCTTTTTCCGAAAGATTGCTCAGATACTCTTAACCATTTTCTTGGATCATACTTTTTCTTATTCGGTATATCTGCCCCTTCTGGATTTCCAATCTGCGTCTGCAAATAAGCTTCATTAGCAACATAATATTCTCTGACCCCTTCTAGAAATGCCCATTGTAGATCTGTATCGATATTCATCTTGATCGCACCGTATTCTATCGCTTCTCTTATCTCTGCTTTACTAGATCCTGATCCTCCATGAAAAACAAAGTTGATCGGATTTTTTCCAGTATTGTATTTCTTCTGAATGAAATCTTGAGAATTCTTCAAAATGATAGGTTTCAGTTCTACATTTCCTGGCTTGTATACACCATGAACATTTCCGAAAGCTGCGGCAATTGTAAATCTATTACTTACTGCTTTCAGTGCCTCATACGCATAAGCCACTTCTTCTGGTTGTGTGTATAGCTTACTATTATCTATATCTGAATTATCCACACCATCTTCTTCCCCACCTGTAATACCTAGTTCTATCTCCAGTGTCATCCCTAGTGGTGACATACGCTTAAGTCTATCTACACAGATTTCTACATTTTCTTCTATAGTCTCTTCAGAAAGATCTAACATGTGAGAAGAATACAAAGGCGTCCCTGTTTTTTCAAAATGTTTTTCGCTCTCTCCTATAAGGCCATCTATCCATGGTAATAATTTCTTAGCACAATGATCTGTATGTAATATCACTGGTACACCATAAGCTTCCGCCAAATTATGTATATGATGCGCTCCAGAAACACAGCCTAGTATTGCAGCTTTTTGGTCATCATTTGACAATCCTTTTCCTGCATTAAATGTTGCACCTCCATTAGAAAACTGAATGATAATAGGAGATTGTAAATCTCTTGCCGTCTCTAAACAAGCATTAATTGTATTGGTCCCTATAACATTGACCGCTGGGATAGCATAGTCATTATTGTTAGCATCGTTAAATAATTCTGTTACCTCATCTCCATGGAGAACTCCAGATCTAAATTTAGACATTGACTTTAATTTTAAATTTTTTACAAATGAATGCTAATATACTTATATAATCTCTTTCTCGGTAAGATATCGCTCAGCATCTAGTGCCGCCATACATCCTGTTCCCGCTGCTGTAACCGCCTGCCTGTAGACATTATCTTGCGCATCTCCACTTGCAAAAACACCTTCTATGTTCGTAAGACTGGTATCTGGCTTAGTTATAAGATACCCCGTATCGTCCATATCTAGCATATCATTGAAGATCTGAGTATTAGGCTTATGACCTATCGCTACAAAAAATGCTTTTGTAGGAATTACTGATTCTTCACCCGTCTTATTATTCTTCACCTTCACACTTTCTACCTCTTTCTCTCCTAGTATTTCTACGGTCTCCGTATTCCAGTGTACTTTGATGTTTTCCGTCTTCATCACCCTATCTGCCATAATCTTAGAGGCCCTCATTTCGTCTCTTCTTATTAGCAAGTGTACTGTAGGGCAAAGCTTAGCAAGGTAACTCGCTTCTTCTGCCGCTGTATCACCGCCACCGACTACGGTTACATCCATTCCCTTAAAAAAGAATCCATCACATACAGCGCAAGCTGATACACCCTTATTCATGAGTCTTTGCTCACTAGGTAATCCTAACCACTTTGCAGTAGCTCCAGTAGCAATGATTACGGTATGTGTCTTTATTTCTTCGCCTTCTTCCGTCCATAGAGAATGTACCTCACCGTCAAAATTTACCTTTGAGATCAGTTCATAGTTGATCACTGTCCCGAATCGTTCTGCCTGTTTTCTGAACTCATCCATCATGGCAGGCCCCATTACCCCATCAGGATAACCAGGATAGTTTTCTACATCCGTTGTGATCATAAGCTGACCACCAGGTTCTTTTCCAGTGTAAAGTATCGGTTTCAGGTTAGCTCTAGCTGCGTATATCGCTGCTGTATATCCCGCAGGCCCAGATCCTATAATAACACAGTTTTTTATATCAGTACTCATAGTAATATCTATTTTTTATGCAAATGTAAATTTTTTCGTTGATCGAAAAATTTTGTAAGACAATTTTAAATGAACTATTTTTCAGGTAAACAATGTTTTTAGTAATATGGTTTAACAATAATTATGCATGATATCTTCTTATACAGCGCTTTAGGGGCTCTTATCCTCTGGTCTTTGTTTGATCTCAAACACGGCTTCATAGCCTCTTTATGTAAAATTACTTTTGCTATTTCTTTTTTTGGTTTATTATTAACTCTTTTCGCTGTAGAAGACAAACTTGGAAATCAGGTTATACATCTCTCTTTAGATTTGCTAATAATATCCTCAGGAGCATTTATTTTCCAAAAACTAAAGAACTATAAAGTAGCAATCATCTTGCTAAGCGCACTGTTTATTTATGGAATTCCCAAATTACATCAGCGGTTTCTTCAATCAAGCGTCCTAAGCGATAAAGAAAATAAATATGATACAACGGCTGAACTGCTAGTCGAGTTTCGAGAAGGTTATGATTTATTTGACATACGTGCAATAGAAAAAAAATATAATATCAGACTCAGGAGAGCTTTTTTTCCTGAGATAACTGAGAATACGACACTCGATAATTACTATTATGCTGATCTACCAGATTTTCTAGATGTCAAAAACTTATCGGGCTCCATGATAACAGAATCTGAAATCATATGGTCAGAACCTAATGAGATTCTAAGAATACCAAAATCAGCGGCCCCTCCCATTGACATAAAAATACAAAGAAAAGACGCTGCTATAAATGACCCCATGGTCGCTCAGCAATGGTCTACTGATAAACTAAATTACACGGAGCTGCATCAGTTCTTACAGTCTAAAAATGTAAAACCTGTCAAAACTGCCTTAGTAGCAGTTCTCGATAGTGGTGTCGATGCCAATCACGAAGATATTGCCGCAAATTATCGATCTATAAAGCCCGCTTACGATAAAGATGGCAATTCTCATGGAACCCACTGCGCAGGTATCGTAGCGGCGGTCAGTTATAATAAGGTGGGAATAGTCTCTATGGTGCCTAGCCCTAACTGGCTGCAAGTTACAAGTGTCAGGGTAATGAATCGGCTGGGAGTAGGTACTCAAAAAGCAACGATAGGTGGCATTATAGAAGCAGCCGATTATGGTGTAGACGTAATTTCTTTTTCTATAGGAGGCGTGAGTAATCAGTCGCGAGAAAAAGCATATAAGGAAGCCGTTGCTTATGCTAATGAACAAGGATCTATAGTCGTCGTAGCTGCAGGGAATAATAGTTCTAATGCTAAGTATACAACGCCTGCCAATGCAGAAGGTGTTATCGCAGTAGCCTCGATAGATCAGAATATGAACAAGTCCGTGTTCTCTAATACGATGGAAGATATAAAGATGCCTATCGCTGCGCCAGGTACAGATGTTCTTAGTCTAATACCAGAAAATAACTACAAGAAAAACAGTGGAACTTCTATGGCCACGCCGCACGTAAGTGCGCTCATCGGGCTCATGAAAAGTCTTCGTCCAGATCTAGATACCAATACCGCTTATGAAATATTAAGTCGTACTGGGAAATCTTCTGACGATAACTTATTGACAGGCAAGATCATCTACCCGCTAGGAGCTATCAAGGCACTAGTGGACTTATACCAAATCTAGTTTAGAATGACGGTAATTATTTATTTTTTTCTTCATGTTCCTTCGTTAAAAAGCCTCGCCGAACCTATGGGTTCGCCTACGTTTTTTGCCTCGATCCATTATACACAATTCTAAATCCTTTTCCGTCGTCTAAAAATAGAAATGGTATTAGTTCCGACGTAAGATTATAGGTATTGTGATCTTCCTAGATAGTGATTTTATTTTGTATTTGTATGTCAAATAAGCTTGTATCACCTATAAAACATATCCCTTATAAAATTAAATGATTCCATTTTTCAAAAAATTATAGAATTAGGCACCAATATAGACGGATAAGAATACGATCAGATATTCATAATTATTATGTTAGATCAGTATCTCTAATACGCCTAGCTATTTTCTTAACAACTACCTGGGGAGTCGAATTATTCATTACTATATAATGAGCCCGCTCATAAAACCCTCTTCTTTCTCTCATCTTCTGACTTATCAGCTTAGCTAGTCCTGTTTTGGAAAGTCCTTGCAATAGAGGTCTCTGCGCTATACTTGACGGTGTGCTAAGTCTTTTCAGCAGAGCGTTGTTATAGGTTTTTAGATAGATGACTGTTCCATTATCCTTTAGAAATCGAATGTTTTTTTCTGAGCATGGCGTACCACCTCCACAAGCTATCACTGCATTATCTACATTTATCAGTGCCTCTAATGTCTCTACCTCTATCTGACGAAAGCCTTTCTCCCCTTTTTCTTCGAAAATCTGACTTATGCTCATCGCTGCTCTTTCTTCTATCATCGTATCAAGGTCAATAACAGACAAATTTAGCTGTTTAGCAAGCATAATTGTGATTGTTGATTTTCCTGAGCCCATAAAACCTATTAGAAATATCTTCATATAAAGAACTATAATTACATTTGTAATTCGAAAATACGATATATGAATAAGGCTTCGTTTATATTCTTCCTTTTAATTGCTATTTTCTTTGCTGCGTGTGGAGACAAAAAGTCTATAAAGAACAACGCTACCTCTAATAAAAGTGGGTATGATGATCTAATTAATATTCCAGCAACTGCTTCGGGCGCCCACATAGATACTGTTAACGTTCCTAAAATAGCATTTGACGAATTGGCCTTCAATTTTGGAAAAGTAAATGAGGGGGAAATTGTAGAACATGATTACACCTTTACAAATTCAGGAAAGAAAGATCTAATTATTCTAGATACCAAAACCTCATGTGGTTGCACCGTCCCCTATTATGACAAGGCGCCTATCGCTCCAGGTGATGAAGGAACGATAAAAATCAAATTCGATACCGATGGTAAAAGCGGAGGTCAAGAAAAAAAAGTAACTATATTTACAAATTGTAATCCTGCTCAGTACAAATTAAAAATAGCAGGCCACGTATATCCAACGAAACAAAATTAACATTGAAAATGAATCTTATCATCTTACAATCCTCTGCACCTGCTGTAACGAACTTTATTTTTCTATTTGCTATTATGGCCGTGATGTATCTATTTTTCATCAGACCTCAGAATAGAAGACAAAAAGAACAAGCCGCATTCTCTAGCGAACTAAACAAAGGGGATGAAGTCGTAACAGCAAGTGGTATAATAGGGAAGATTAACAAAATAGAAGGCAATGTAATTCAGCTTCAAATAGATCAAAAAACATTTGTTAAAATGCTAAGTTCTGCTATTTCTAGAGAAATGACTGTGAATTATCATAAGAGTGGAGAAGAAGAAAAAAAGTAATCCATCCTTTTCCGAAAATATAAAAACAACTAACAATAGGTTTGCACTTATCGTATGTATATTCCTAGCTAGTTTGTTCTGGCTAAGCATGCAGCTCAACAAAGAGAGTGTCTATAACTGTACGGTTCCCTTACGATATACGGTTCCCGACAATTATATCCTGATGACTCCGCTACCAGAGAATGTAACGGTCGGTATTAAGGGAAATGTGAGCAAGTTACTTCTGACTCAGTCCAAATTAAAAAAATCTCCTATAGAGATTTTCGTCGGAAAAGAAAAAGCGCTAACTCCAGATCTCATAGAGTCGCAGCTGGTAAAAATTTTAGACCCTAGCATCTATAAGATAGTACGAATAGATATTACACCTACATCCCTATCCATAGATACTAGTCTAACTAAAATCGTAAGAATTACGTCTAATAACGATATAGAATTACGCGATGGACACTGTGTAACTTCTACAAAATTTTCGCCAAGTACAGTTACCATTCATGGACCTGCTCAGATCGTTAGAAACGTAGAAGAAATAAACGCGAGCAAGCTTGTGCTCAAAGATCTACATTCAGATTATCAGGACTCAATAGTTTTGCTACCTAGCTACAGCAATCTTATAGAATTAGTTAACGATAAATCGCTTATAGAGGTAACTGTAGCATCACTGGTAGAGAAAGAAATGCTTATTCCGATGAATCTACTCACTAAAGACGTAAACTTTGCCTATGATACCCTATCACTAAAGGTATCTCTGCCTGCTACGGATTATGATTCCTTTGATTATTCATGGATCGACTTGGATATTCTTGATACGGACTCCACGGTGCAAGTTATTATGCTTACTTCTAATAAGGAGAACATTAAGATTCTGGAATATAAATAGAAAAATGATTGACTCTTAGTCAAAATATTTTCAGATCCAATATCTTTTTTGGTTTATCCTTTGAGGCCGCACAAGACTGAATCTAAATTCGAATTTTAACTTTGAAACTGTCACGGATTTGAAGATCTTTTTTGCTAAGTTTAAATTTGTTGTCGTGTAGATCTATAAGGTTTAAGTTTATGAGTTGGTTTAATTCAGTGGGCACTCTATTAAAGCTGTTTTTATTTAAATATAAAGCTTCTAATTGTGATATATTCAAAAGATTTTGCGGTATGCTATTTAAGTTGTCATTCTCGAGGTGTAACACCTTTAGGTTAGGTAGTCCTTTTATAATATTAAGACTTTGGTTTACATCCATTTCTTTCTCATCATTAAGGTATATTTCGTATAAATTATCTAGTCCTGAAAATGATTGTGGTAATACGGTAAAATCGTTTCCACTTAGATCTAGAACTTTAAGATTTTTCAGACTTCCGATCTCAGAAGGTATTTCTTTCAGGTGGTCATTTTTTAAACTTAAATATTCGAGCTTATCAAGTTTGGCCCAATTACCGTCGGAGAGCGTAGTAAAAGGGTTGCTGTCAAGATAAAGAGCTTCTAATCTGTTAAGATTTAATAAAGAATTGGGTATACTTTGTAGATTATCATTCTCGAGGTGTAATATTCTTAGATTGGGCAAATCTTTAATGGCGCTGAGACTTTGGTTAACATCCATTTCTTTCTCATCATTAAGATATATTTCGTATAAATTTTCTAATCCCGAAAATGATTGTGGCAAAACTGTAAAATTGTTTCCACTCAGATCAAGAACTTTAAGATTTTTAAGATTACCAATTCCAGAAGGTATTTCTTTCAGGTGATCATTTCTTAAACTTAAATATTCCAAATTTTTAAACTTAGTCCAAATACTATCCGGAAAAAAAGAAATATCCTGATTACTTAAATTTAAGCGGTAAACTGAATTTGAGATCTCTAAAGCATCCTCTAAGGAAGTAAATTCTTTTTTAACCGAGGAAGACTCCTTAATGATTTGGGCATTCATCTGATTAAGCGATATAATAAATAGGGAAGCTATTAATATATTGAAATGAAGAATTTTTTTCATTTTTATATTTTGAGGATTACGAGAACAATGTCTCACAAATGTTTAAGAAAAATTTAGTTCTATACCAACTGATAAGCCTTATAAAAAATAACGCATAAAAAAATCCTAAATAAGAACATATCTATGAACAAACAGATCTATTAAATAGTTTGTCAAAACTATCATAATTAAATTATTTTTAGATAATTATCAGCTTAGATGTTCGACTACAGGTAAAAGTACTGATATCGGTCGTTTCCGCGGTACGAGGATATGACATCATCACTTACTGTTGTCGATTTTATCTTTTTTATCGAGGGTCAAATTAAAAATTTTCAATAGATTTTATTTTAATTTTCATGAATTGAATATGATTTGTATTTTTTAGATAGTTATGCTCCAACCTGATGATTGATGACGGCACTTTTAGTATTGGAAATTTTCCTTCATTAATCCACTCATCTCCTACTTCTTGGCATTTGGGATAATTCTCATATTTAAACTAATTCTTAGAAAGATCTTTTGAGAAAACTTATTTTATTTTTAGTTGACTTGGTATTTCTATTTCCATAATTGCAAACAAATGATTCAGTACTTCACCTGATCTATGAACAAGATTTTCAAGACTTGATAAAGCAATTGAATTTGATGAATAATTATCAACAACGATTGTATATCCCTACTTTATAATAGATACATTCCCCTTGCTAGAGAAAGTCTGATCATCTACACAGACAACATCTAGGACATAACCATAAGCATCTGGTGGTAGCTCACTTCCTTGGTGGGTGCCGTCCCAACCTTTTTCTTGTATATCAGAGTAGAACATACGTTCTCCCCACCTATTGTAGATTACAAGACGCATACTTTTTACAAAATTACTTCTTACAAATAAGACATCATTCACACCATCACCGTTAGGTGAAAAGGCCGTAGGTAAAAACACATCAAACTGATCACAATCTGGAGATCTGACTTCTAGATCAAACGTTGCAGTGGCCATACAGCCGAACTCATCTGTAGCTGTAACCGTGTATGTCGTTGTTTCTTCAGGACTTACAATTATGCTCGTACCTGTTTCTCCAGTAGACCACTCATAAGTCCAGTCATCATTAGGATCGACAATTGACAACTCTATATCTTCTGTTAGTATTATAAAATCTGCATCTGCTGTAATCTCTACCTCTATCTGGCTTACTAGTATAGGGAAGGTCATTTCTGCAACACAGTCTAGATCTACATTCGTCACCGTAACAAATATGTCCTTGGATACGTCAGCTAGTACTACTGGCATATTAGTATTCTCTCCGCTAACAATACAATCTGCTGGTCCCCACACATACGTCAGCTCGTCATCCATATTAGCAAATAATTCTAGCATAGTTTCTTCTCCCGAACATATAACATCTCCTGGGACTATAAGATCTAGCATAAACTCAAATGGCAGCGTCGTTATAACTGCTGTATCTGTACAGAATGCACCGTCAGATAAGAGGACGAAAAAACTATCTATTCCCATCGGTGTCACCGTTATATCAGAACCTGCACCGATAGGATTCATTTCCGAATCTAACCACTCAGGTATATAATCTATATTGTTAGAAATAGCAGACAACATAACAGTCTCACCAGAACAGTAGGGTACAGAATCTGATTCTATGGTTATAATAGGCTCTGCTCTTAGAGATACCAGCATAGTAGCTGATGTTCCTGCGCATAAGCTATCAGGGGAACTCAGTACAACCGTATACTCTCCTATCGTTGGGTATGTATAACATACTTCCTGTAAGCTAGATGTATCTGACAATACGGTCTCATCACCAAAGTCCCAAAAGATATTACCGTCAAATGTGGATGTATGCTCAAAGCAAACAGTTAATTCGCCACACATCTCGAGCTCCGTTGTAAAAGTCAGTGGAATTGTCTGACCTGCTAGAAATTCAACCATAATCAGACTATCACATCCAAACTGGTTTGTAACCGTTCCTGATAAAGTGAATCCTGAATCTCCTGGCAAAGATATTATGGTAGGCATCGTAGTATTCTGCCCTGCTATAATATGTGGATCATTGTTCCACATCAATTCTAATTCTTGTAAGGGGTTACCTGAATTAACAGTATATGTAATGGTATCTCCGAAGCATATCGTTATAGGAGAAATAAAGTCTAGGTTTAATTCATTATTGACAACTGTGATCATTCCTGTACCAGAAACACATCCTGCAGGATCTACAACGGTTACAAAGTAATCTATAGCGTTACCTACAAACGGTGGAATATCTACAGCGTCTCCCATAAATAGAATAGGATCAAAATCTGGATTAGTAGACCAAGCGTATTCTACAAAACCGTAAGCGTTCTGAACTTCTACTACCGCACCGTCATTACAATCCATATCTGTTTGTAATAGCAATATTTCTTCATCTAGAGAAGTAACAATATTTACAGTATCTGTAATCGAACAATCTCCGAAACTTACCGTCACCATGTAACTTACATTTCCATCTACTATAACGTAAGGATTACTCATGTCTCCATCTATAAAAACGAGTCCTTCATCAGGAGTCCAACTATAGGTCCAGTCTGGATTAGGATTAGATACTAAGAATACAGAATCTACTTCACATGCCAGTATATTATCTGCAAAAAACTCTATACTGGGGCGCTCTACTAATACAGTAGATATCCCTGAAGTTGTACATCCATTTGCAAATGCTACCATCTGCGTTATAATAATCGTTGTTCCTTCCGCTACTGTGATAACAAGCGGATCAGCACTAGAAGTAGTGGAAACACCATCTATAATGTATAACCAATTAACCTCATCTACCGTCGTTCCAAAAAGCTCAGTTGTATTTGTAAAGGATACAACTAAATTTCCATTCTCGTCTTCACATTCTACAATTGTGTAATCGTAGCTTGCATCGGGAATGAGATTTTCTATGTCTATCGTATCTCTTATTGATAACATACATCCATTCTCAAAACTCACGTTATGTTCTATGATCAACTGATCTATAATTGTCACGGAAAAATTAAATGGCGCTGTGTTGTATGTTGTAATGGCTCCATTTATATCTGTTATCCACTCTTGATTCGTAATAACGAAATCAGAGGGAATCTGGTCTTGGTCTATTAACTGCAACTCGAATGAATTAGGACTAGGACAATTGACAACCATAAGTTGATATGCGAGTATTGGCATCTGTCCTGCAGGATCATACACCAATGTATCCGTAATCGTACAATTTTCAGTTATAGATACAACTGTGATGATCTCTATATTTCCCATTCTAAGCACCTCATAGTCTGCTGTCTCCGTATCAAAAACTTGTACAACTCCATCTTGCGTTACTGTCCAGCTATAAGCCACTGGATCGAATCCATTAAAATTAGTAAACTGATTACTTAGACTGAGCACAATATTATTATTGGCACATTCGCTTATTTCAGCTAGAACTGTGGTGCTAGGAACTAATATTTCTATATTATTTATTTCGTCTGTATTTATTTGACATCCATTATCTAATACTGCAACAGCGGAAATCGTAAATCCAGTAGACATTGTTGCATCAAAAACTACTTCTTCACCTTCGAGCATTATGACGCCATTAGGAGTAGTTATTGTCCACAATATATTTTCTAGATCTGCTCCAATACTTCCACCTGTTAGTTCACCTTGAAGATGAATAGCATATCCGCCTTCATCACATAACCCCGATGAAGCTGTGACATTTAACGCTGGAATCAGTTCAGATAATATATCGTTGTTGACATGGCTAATTAAACAACCATTATCGAAAAACACTGTACTCTCTACAGATAGTTCTCCTAACATAACCTCTATCGTAATAGATGGACCAGATGGATCAATATTAGTTTCTACTCCATTATTAATTATAGTCCATGACCAAGCGACTGGAGAAACTCCAGTATTCAAAATAGCTGATTGGTCAGTTAGATTTATAAAATAAGTATCTTCATTACATGAGTCTAAAGTAAAGTCAAAATCAACAACAGGTAATAGATTATCTATAGAAACTGTTCGTTCAATAAGCCCCATACATCCCCCACCTGATGTAACCTCGAGGACGATCATTACGTCCGTTACATTAAAAGGCAGAGCAACAATTACATTTTGTCCATCGTACTCATCTACAACATCGTTATAGCTTACTGTCCAACTCCACTCTACGATGGGTGATCCGGTGCTTGGATCATTTGAACCATTATCTGATAAATTCACCATAAGGAACTGTCCATCAGCCTCACTACATTCTGCTAAAGAAAAATCAAAATCAGCAATAATACCTGATAAAAATGCAGGGATGGTATCTACCTTAATCACCTCACAGTCTGTAAGATCACTAGACTCTGTCAATATAACTTCGTAAAACCCTTCCGCTGGAAAGGTGAACGTAGGATTAGGATCTATGGATGTAAAAAGTAAGTTTCCGTCCAGATCATTTACCTCCCATAAGAAACTAGCACCATTATTATCTGGACTCCTTTCTAGATCAACTGTGAGACTCGTACAGTCATTTCCTACTGTACTGAAATCCGCGATAATAGGATCTAAACATACTCTCGTATTGTATTCAAAATCTCTTCTAGTTTCAGAAATCTTGACACCATTTCTATATTCTTCTACACATATACCTACTAGGAACTGACCTACAATTCCGGGTCTTGCTGTCAGCAATCCAGTCTGGGAATCTAGTGTGAGAGGATTACCAGAACCTAACATATTATTGTCATCATAACCGGTCTGCCATACAATATCATCGTACGGTGGAGGAAATGCTGGCTGTGGTCTAGGGTCATCAAAAGTAGCTCCTGTACTAGGGGTACATAGTTTATATACTAACGAATCCCCATCTAGATCTATCGCGCTATGATCAAAATGTAATTCCTCATCAGAGCATATATAAATGTCTGGCCATTGCTGAAAAGCCGCCGCATTGTTACATAAGTTTTGTCCATCTGCAGTAAGTTCTATATGATAAGAACTACCCGTTTCTAGGGGTGCAACCACATTGTCTAATGATACGTTTCGACAACATCGCTGATAAACTAGTACGTAGCCTTCCTCTAAATACGGAAGCTCTACTTCTCCTACATATCTAGTCTCATGAACACAGACAGGAGATCCCACAAATCCACAGGCATCAAAAATATCATTGGTTAAAGTATCATCTGTTACAAAAGGAATAAACAGTTGTCCCTCCATAGCCAGATTCACCATGAGCTGACCACTCTTAGAATAGATAGCTACTGATGCTGGATTATCGAAAGTGGCATCTGGATCCCCATTCTCACAATCTCTTCTCACCAGAAGATCTATTTCGTATATATTATTTCCTAGGCATTTATAAGTTATGTCTCCTCCTACAATATGCGTAGCTTCAGCTACCTGCGCTATACAAAGGAGAACGAGTAAGCAAATAAAGTTAATTACTTTACCACCTATCTTAATTTTCGGTATGTAATCAGTCCACATCATTAGTTGCTTTCTACTTTTAATATTTCAGTTCTTCTTTCTTTAGAGGCATCTATACTATAGATCGATTGCCTTGTATCTCTACTAGAATCACTTACCCCCTTAGGTGCTAGATCTTCACCATAAGGTATTTCTCTGATCCCAAGGTTTCCATTATCTATATATGTTGATAGCAATCCAGATTTATATCTTCGTAACTCATTTTTGATACTACTTATTCTTCTTTTACTTAGACTCTTATTGTATTTATTTCCTGCTACAGGACTTGCATACCCTTTGATGACTAGTGTAAGACTTTCTCCTTCTGCAAGTCTCCCTCCCAGAGCATCTAGAAATATGTTCATGTTATTATATCCTGCATTGACATAATTAGTGAAGAAGTTTTCTATATCTTGTTGTGCAATAAACTTCTCATCACCAGTTAAGGATTTAGAGTATCTAGACTTAAAGTATTCTTTTCTATTGACAAAAGGGTAATAAGTTTCTGTATATGTCAAATTAGTTGTCGTTTGTAATGTTTTTTTATTCGGTCTATCATTATCAAAATACAAGGTGACAGGTAAGAAATAATTTAGGTTCTGTTTTTTCTTTAAGTATACTTTTTTTGTCATGCTATCACCTGTTGCTTCAGATGTATCCAGAAGCAAACTAGTAGATTCATAGCCATCTCTACTTACACTAATTCTATATTTTGTATTTCTCAGCAATGGTATTTTGTAATCGTTACTGTTGAAATTAGAAGCTTTGATAACAGGCATATCTGGATCATCTAGATTCTCTATTATGATTGTAGAACCATTAAGCGCTTCCAATGTCCTATCATCAAAAACCGAAAGATCTAAGTGTAAAGTATTAGGTTTAAGATATAATTTTCTGATAATTATTTCTGGACTTATGATTCCTTTAGTACTGAGCTGAACAGTATCAGCCTCGAAACCTGGCTTCTCACCGATGATCTGGTAGGCTCTATTTTTTGACAATGGGAAAAGATGATCTATTCCCTTTTTATTAATCTTTATAGGAGAACTCTTTCCTGTCGTAAGGTCTATTACTCTGACAGTTGCAGCAAATAAAGAGTCCATTGTTTCCTCGTTAAATGTCTGTGCATTAAGTTGTAAATCCATAGGACCAATTTCTGCCTTGAAAACATCAAAACAACAAGCCTCTTCCAGATCTGAAATATATAATGATCCAGTCCTGTTAGATGAAAAATAAGCCTCTTCTTCGTCCTCTCCTATAGGATGATAGTATACATCATCGTAGCTACTGTTTATTGGCGCACCTGCATTCTCAGGCTCTAGATAATTTTCTTCTTTGTGTAGAGCTGCATACACATCATAACCTCCAAGACCTGTATACCCATCTGAAGAAAAATATAGAGTCTCGCTTACTTTAGAATAGTAAGGGGTTATTTCATTTGCAGCTGTATTGACATCCGAGATATTTACAGGAACTGTAAAATTCCCTTCCCTATCAAAGGTCGTTTGCCAAAGATCTAATCCTCCTTCTCCACCTGTCATATCGGAAACAAAAAACAAGGTATCTCCTTTAACAAAAGGCTGAGTTTGTGTAAAACTATCTACATTTATATGCTTAGGCAAGGGCATGCCTTCCATGATATCGTTTAAATCCGTGATCATGGTGAAATACAAATCACATACTATTTCACTTGCCGTTTTATATTCGCATACTGTATAGAACATCATATCTTGATCCTCTGTAAACGCACTATGCGCAGTGCTAAGCTTATTATTATTAATATCAGAATCTAATAGTGCGGATTCACCTATTTGACCTTTAAGCATCAGCTTAGAACTCAGTCTATCTGGAGAATGGATACCAGACTGATCCTTGAATCTTAGAGAAGAGAAAATAATTGAATCTCCTATATCGGTTGCCCCGAATTCGCTATACTTTGAATTTACCTGACTCCCTAAGCGCTCTACTTTAATATGTTCTTTATTATATTTTTCAAGGCTGACAGCCCATTTACAAGATTCCATTTCTTTTCTAGCCTTAGTCGTGAAGTAAGGATCTTCATCCTCATGCTCAGAAAGGTATATATTGTACATGTCTAATGCCTCCTGATAATCACCTTTCTTCTGCTTCATTTCAGCTAGGTAGAAAGTAGCTAGAGGATACATATTATTATCATCACTTTCTACCACCATGGTAAACATACTGTCTGCAAGATTGTATGCATCAAATAGTCTTGCTGAACTGGCATACTTGTATTGTACCTCTGTCGAATTCTCATCAAATTCTAAAACGTTTCCATAGTATACTAAAGCACTATAGTAATCTTTATTCTCGAATGCCTTTTCAGCAGCATCTATATATTTCGCTTTACTCTGACCTGTAAGAGCAGTATAACTCAGCATAAGGAGCAATATGAAAATCTTATATTTTAATGTCAATATCTTCATGATTAAAATATAGGGCAGGTTTTAAAGACACCTAGAGGTTTTACTGATTTAATGATATATCTAAAGTGCAGCTCTGGACCACCCCTAGAATCTGTCGCAATATTAAACATGGATAGATCTACATCGTAGCTGAAGCTTACATATATATCATTATAGGATATAGCTACTTTAGGGAATATAGAGTTACTTGTTCTATATCCCACTCCAACATGAACATTGGTTTGTTTTCCTCTTTTCTGACTTACATATATATCTAGCAGAGCTCCTATTATAAATTCGTTATAGGTAATCTGATCCTGATACAATGCAGAAAGATCTAAGTCTAACTTATCGGCAATCTGGAACTTACCCATAGCATAAGCCGATATTCTTCTAGGTAAATTAATATTAAAGTTTCCTCCTGTGAAATCTGTTGAAGGTTCTATAAGATGAAACCACCCTACTCCTAGATCAACTTTAGATCGTACATGTTCTTGTAATCTATAATTAATACCGACAGCAGATTCGAATATATTTATTTTGTCAAAAGCAAAATTTTCTTCGTTTGGTAAACTAGGATCGTACACCTCGCCATTCCATTGTCTATCCCAGCTTAGTGCGGACTCACTGAAACCTCTGTTAGCATATCCTCCTTGTAATCCTATCGTAATAATGTTACTCTTATTAAGAAGATGTGTGTAACTAGCGCTAAGATTAATATTGGCAAGTTGTATTCTGGAATCACCTTGTCTATCATAATTGAAAAGTAGGCCTACTCCAAAGAAATTAGAATTACTTTTTCTGTAAATCTTCTGATCATATGACCCACTAAAGGTCAGCCATGGAACAGGTACAGACTCCCACTGATCTCTTACACTAGCCATTACTCTTTTATCGCCATTGAATATACCTGTCAAAGCAGGATTAATATTCATCGGTGAGTTATAGAACTGCGAATAGTGCAAATCTTGCGCCTCGCAAAATGTTTGCAAAAAGAAAAGAAATAATATGCCTGATAGTAATTTTTTCAAAAGTAAATATCTAGTTTAAAAACACATTAAGTATTTTAGTAATGTATAAATAATTGATTTTCATTTAATTGATTTTCAATGACTTAGAACATTACAACTATGATCTAGATATGCAAAAACCGTACTAAGTTATTAGTGGCATTAGAAAGAGCCAAGTCCTTTCCTTACTGTTCAATCGTATATTGTAATTATCTCTCCTCAGTAGAGAGGCGTTATAGTCGTTAGCACTATTTTGACATTTACCTACAGAAAACTGAAAAGTATGTGAATAGTATGTGAATTAGAAATTCTAGATGGTCATCGGAAGAAAGACAATACCATAACCACCGATACACTAATTCATAAATAGACAATTGACCTATAATATCACAGTTCTCATACTGCTTACTCATCTAATCCGCTTCTTAGCACAGAATACGAATTCTCTATGGCTAGCATGGAATGAATCGTCCCTAGATGATCATATAATTTATTTTATTTTGAATGCCACTGTCTTAATCCTTTGTGTTGCACGACCATTGATCTCTTCAGAGAGCACTAGATTTCTATCTTTTGCTGTTTGCATGACCTGATCTATACGCCTTATAATACCATAAGGGATTTTATGCTCATCTAGTAAGAAAATAAGACTTTCCGTTTCTTTCCGAGTAATAGCACTTTCTAGATAATCATATAGTTTAGATCTATTCTGTAATCTTAAGATATTGTTACTATACAGCTTATCAGACTCTAGACCTAAGACCCCTAAAAGCTTATGGAAATAATCATCATTTGTCACAGCTAGTACAATCTGCGTTCCATCCTTCATAACAAAAGTCTCTCCATAGGGTGCTATATTAGGATGGAGTAAGCCCATAGGCTGAGCTATAAATCCTGCATTAAGATAATTAGATGCTTGGTTTGCTAGGGCTGTAATTCCAGCATCTAGTAGAGATACTTCAATATAACTCCCCTTCCCTGACAGCATCCTTTTTATTAGTGCAAGTAAGATAGCTTCTTTCATTTGGTGTGCCGCTATCAAGTCAATAAGTGCCACTGGCATTTTACATAGTTGTTCCTTGTCTAATCCTGTCATGGATAAGAATCCGCTCTCTGCTTGTATAATTACATCATAAGCTGGACGATCTATATCGTGGTCAAAGGATACTAGCTGTGCATATACTACACTAGGATTTATTTTCTGTAAATCTTCGTAATCTATTCTTAGCTTTTTCGCAGAGCTAGGTTTGAAATTACTGATAATTATATCAGCTTCTTGTATAAGTAAAATAGCCTGTTCATAATCTACTTTATTGTTTAGATTTAGGGATAGGTATTGCTTATTATAGTTAGCACTGTAGAAATAGGCACTTTCCTTATTATTCGCATCTTCTTCTCGCAGTTTCCATCCTCTGGTAACATCTCCTTTAAGAGGCTCTATTTTGATAACTTCTGCACCTAGCTCTGCAAAGAACATTCCTACGGTCGGACCTGCCAGTACAGAGGCTAGCTCTATAACTTTTAAACCTTTGAGATAATTGTTAATTGTACTATCCATAGTTTTAGGTATTACTATTTTCAATATTTTCTAGGACTAAAAATATAAAAGTATCATGACAACTAGTAATTTGCATTACTTGTAAGTCGCTCTAAAATATAGTTTAAATATGAAGAAAAAAGTAATCATACTAAGTGGTGCTGGTGTAAGTGCTGAAAGTGGTATCAAAACATTCAGAGATGCAGATGGCTTATGGGAAGGTCATGATGTTATGGCAGTTGCTAGTCCTGAAGGATGGCGTAATGATCAGAAGCTCGTACTCAATTTTTATAACGAAAGAAGAAAACAACTGCTAGCGGTAACTCCTAATTCTGCCCATCAAGATATAGCCGCTCTTGAGGAAAAATACGAGGTTGTTGTCATCACTCAGAATGTAGATGACCTACATGAGCGTGGAGGCAGTACAAAAATTATCCACCTTCATGGAGAGTTATTAAAGGTACGTTCTACAGGTAATTCTGAATTAATATACGACTGGGCTAAAGATCTCAATAAAGATGATCGTTGCGCAGATGGCTACCAGCTAAGACCTCACATTGTATGGTTCGGAGAAGCAGTACCAAAACTGGAAGAAGCTATTATAGAAATAGAAAATGCAGATATTGTTATCATCATAGGAACTTCAATGCAGGTCTACCCTGCTGCCAGTCTGATCAGTTATGCGCCTAGTTTTTCCAAAAAAATTTATATCGATCCTAAGCCTTCCATTTCTATTGATGAAGCGAAAGCCATGAATTTAGAAATTGTAGCAATGAAAGCTACAGAAGGGATGAAGAAATTATTAGAAGAGTTAATTTAACTTATACCAATTCTAATTTAGAATGACGGTAATTATTTATTTTGTTCTTCATGTTTCTTCGTTAAAAAGCCTCGCCG
>ENA-ORXT01001890-ORXT01001890.1-marine-metagenome-genome-assembly--contig:-NODE-1890-length-26612-cov-24.613265_pt1 | contig 26612 bp, 23 predicted proteins | sample MGYA00237868_ERZ511482 | MGnify/ENA metagenome assembly ERZ511482
GCAACATAGCATAACCACTCAAACACCCCAATCGGGTTTAGGTTGATGGCTTCGGTGTTTCGTGGTTGGTTTTTTTAGCGAGACACTCATTATGTAAAAAACGTAGTGAGATATTATTATCAGTTTGGTAAAATAGTAACTATTGTATCGCCTTCGTTTGTAACAAGGGCGGGCGAGAAAAGTGTTTCTAAGGCTTGGGTGTTTGTGCATTGCAAATGCACTGCTCAAGCATCCTCGTTGCAAAAGAGGATGAGGCAGGAATAAGCCTCTAGCTCAAAAAAAGTGAATCTTTTAAATTTTAACACATTATAATTATATTTGATGAAATTTTATTTGTTTATAGTATTCCGTATAAATTAAAATTAAACGAAATTCGCTACTTAGATGTTATCCGTAATTAAAGCAAAAATATGAATAATGAACACTTCTATAACAAGCAAACAGATTCTTCAAGAATAAAAGCAAACATTGTTGCGAAATATTTTCCCAGTTATTGTAGAATAATTGACAGAGCAAAACAGTCTAAAATAATATATCTCGATCTTTTTTCAGGTCCAGGCATATACAGAGATGGGAGTTTGTCAACTCCCATATTAATTGCTAACGAAATTGCAGCCGATACTAACCTGTCTCAGAAAGTTCAATTTATGTTTAATGATAATACATATATTGATGAACTGAAGGGAAATTTTGAGAAATTATATGTTAAAAATACATTTAATTATGACATTAGGTTTGGAAATAAAACTGTAGGACAGGATGAAAAAATAAAAAAATTTTTGATCAAGAAACACGAACCAAGAAATCCACATCCAACTCTACTTTTTTTTGACCCTTGGGGTTATAAGGGAATTGACACTAAACAATTAGCAATGTTTCTGGAAAATTGGGGCAATGAAATTTTTCTTTTTGTGAACATAAAAAGAATACATGCGGCGATTCAAAACAAGAAATTTGATTTAATAATGAATCAATTATTTCCTACATCAATTGATGAATTGAGGAAAGAACGTAGATATACAGCTTCTGTGCATAAAAGATTAAGTTTAATTACGGAAAATATTGCTAATGAGTTTAATAAACACGTTCCCCATGGTCTTTTTCACTCATCATTCAAATTTCAAGAAGAGGATAGTGTTGCTACAAGTCATTATATAATCCACTTTACTAAGCACTCTAAAGGTTATGAATTAGTTAAACAAATCTATTACGACTTCGATAACATAGGTTCAAGTTTAGAACGTGAAGGTGTTTATACATTCGACGCCAAAAGAATGAAATATGATAAAGGAAATTCACTTGAATTCGATGATGTTTATCTTAGTGAATTGAGCAATCAACTTTTAAACGAATTTAAGGGGCGTGAGATATCAGCCGAAACATTGTTTTCATTCCACAATACTAAAACTAAATATTGTGGGACTCATTACGCAAAAACTCTTCGATATATGGTGGATAAACAAATGATAGAATCAAAATATACAGATAATAAAGAGCATAAAGTTTCAGTTCTATTAACAGATGAATGTATTTTAAAATTCAAAAATTAAATCATGTCAAAATCTTCAATAGAGTGGACAGAATTAACGTGGAATCCTACCACTGGATGCTCTAAAGTTTCAGCAGGTTGTAAGTTTTGTTATGCTGAAGTAATGACACGTAGATTAAAGGCGATGGGTCAAGAAAAGTATAAGGATGGCTTTAAAATTGTAAGAATTCATCCAAAAACTTTAGAAATACCATATACTTGGAAAAAACCGAGAACCGTATTTGTCAATTCAATGAGTGATATGTTTCATGAAGATGTTCCTTTAGAATATATAAAAGAAATATTCAAAGTGATGAACGATTGTAGTCAGCATATTTTTCAGGTATTGACAAAAAGAAGTGAAAGATTATTAGAGGTTCATAAGGATCTGAATTGGTCAAATAATATATGGATGGGTGTTTCAGTCGAAGATAAAAGAGTAACAAAACGCATTTTGCATTTAAGGAAAACGAATGCGAAGGTAAAATTCCTCTCATTAGAACCACTTATAGGACCATTGCAGAAATTAAATTTAAAGAATATTGATTGGGTGATTGTTGGTGGCGAAAGTGGCTTTAAACCAAGAGTAATGAAAGAGGAATGGGTAAATGAAATCATCACTCAATGTGATAGTCAATCTGTTCTTTTTTTCTTTAAACAATGGGGTGGGAAAAACAAAAAGAAAGCAGGACGAATATTAAATGGCAGAACATATGATGAAATGCCTACGCTAAAGAAAAAAAATCACTCTCGGCGAAATTTGTAATCTCCCACATCTTTTTAATTTGCAGTAAGCAAACATTTGTAATGCGATTCTACTTTCAGGCTGTTTGCTTTTCCTTTGTCTTTTTAGATACAGGAATTTTTTTGACTTTTCCTGTCTTTTTGTAGTGAGCAATTATATCACTGATTTGTTTTTTTTTCCAATATTTTAATGGTATTGGGTCAACAGCAAAATTAACTCCTTCTGGTTCTCTAATTAATCCTATATGCTATCCTTTTTTTTATTTGTTGAAGATCAACATTAGAATTTGGAATCAATTCAGTATCAAAACAGTCGCCCGAAAATGCATTCTCAATACTATTGATTAATTTATCAATCTCTATATCAATATACTGAACTTTTTTTGGCATTAAACAAATTTACCAAAATGTTGAGAAACGGCACTTGAATAAACACAACCGGAATGAAGAAAGGTTTATGCGGAGAACCACCCTAACAATTATAGCCCTGATAGGAGTGGTTATGCCGTTTTGCAGCGTAGGCTTTTGTGGGTTGGCAACGGCATTTGAACGGATAGCAGGGAGCCCCTTTCTGCGTGTTTTAATATTCCGCTTCTTAAAGTTGCTTTCTACAAAACGAAAAGATTTTCCCAAACAACTCAATCGGGTTTAGGTTGGTGGCTTTGGTACTTCGTGGTTGGTTTTTTTGTGCGAGGCACTCCCTAATATAAGAGCCTTTTTGGCCAGTTTGAAACACTACGACCATTAAAGAATTATTGAATTAAAGCTATCGTATTTTGATTACTGTTTCCTTCTCAAAATCAAAAAATCCTCATCGTATTTAAGTGTTACTTCATCTTTAGTTTCATTAAAGTGAAGATGACATCCTCCATATTTAGAAAAGTTTTTAAAAAGCTGCTGTAACAGTTTTTCACTCTGGCATACTTTATCTACAATTGGCCTGTAGCGTAAATGAAAATCATTGGTTGGCCAACTGCGGGATGTAATAGAAATAAAATTACTGTCAGAATAATGGTAATTAAAATACAAATTGTCGTGATCATTATCGCAGCCTTCTCCATCTTTGTATTTTATAGCCCCGTTAATTTTACCAGTATCAAAAACAACCTCTGCATCATCAGCAAATTTTTCTACCATTTTACTATTCAATTTCCCTTCAACAGGTTTCCAAGTACCAAACAAATCGGTATTAAAATCAGGACGGCTATTATCATGTATTTTTTCTAATACGTACTTTTCATTTGCTAAACTAAGTTCTAATAATTGTCCATTGTTGGTAATAACTGCTTTGGTTTTTGCTCCTCTCATCTTAAAAATAAATGATCCCAATACAACATCAGTTTTATCACAATACATAAGTGTAGTTCCTACCAAACCTTTTTCTTGCACTTCAATAATTCCTTTATCGGTATGTCGAAAACATAAACCCCAATTTGCATTACAGCCGTCATGCCAACTTAGTTGACCTGGTAAAAAATCGGTTGGAAAAATAAAAGATAGTTCTGAATCCCATTTTTTATTAGTTTGATCAATTTTGCGCTTCCCTTTCTTATAATAAACAGGTTTCCAAGTTCCACTTAGTTCAGCATAAGGCTCGCTGCTTTCCCAAGGGCAAACCTTAAAATTACTTGTCATTAATATTTCATATACTAAAGTATCGCCTGCCTGTACTATTATTTCTGTAGCATAATCTTCATACCCTAAATAGCTTGCTTGTAAAAGATGCTTACCAATTGGAACTACCAATTCAAAAAAGCCGTCAATATTAGAAACGGCATAAATTTGCTCCTCAGCGGAAAGATCAATAATAATACTTGCACCTGGTAAAACATTACCGGTAATGTTATCAGTTATGCTACCTTTTATAATACCAGATTGATTGGTTTGACCATATAGTTGAGGCGATAGATTTAAAAGAAGGGTAATAAGGGTTAAATTAAAAATATTAAAATATATCATATTCGAATTTAGCTCCAAATTGTTAGTAATAAATTAATTTCTATTAATTTAACGAAATTAATAGAATTGTTAACAAGATGAAAACCATAACCTTTAGCAACCCGCACAGGCAAAAGCATTTTGATTTTTTTAATCAAATGAATCATCCGCATTTTAACGTTACCATTGAGTTAGAGGTGAAAAAGTTTGTAGTTTTTTTAAATGACGCAAAAATAAAATTTACGCCTGCAATGGTTTTTGCAATTTCGCAGGCAGCAAACAAAGTTAAAGAATTTAAATGGCGTATTAGAAATAAGGAAGTTGTAGAACACAAATGGGTAAATCCATCTTATGCCATTTATACTGAGGCCTCTTCTGTATTTAGTTTTTGTACAGTTGGCTTTAAACCTAATTTAAATGAGTTTATTAAAGATGCGCTTGAGGTAGAAATAAAAATGCAACAAAACCCTTCTTTTGAAGATGAACCTGACAGAGATGATTATTTGTTTATGTCCTCTATTCCATGGTTTCATTTTACGGCCATTCAACATGCTATGCAATATCACCCTTGCGATAGTATACCTCGTTTTACTTTTGGTAAATACATTGAAAAGCAAAATAAATTAATGATGCCATTATCAATACAAGTGCATCACGCATTGGTAAATGGTAAAGAGGTAGCCAATTTTATTGAGCTAATACAAGCTTATTTAAATGAGCCATAGTATTTTTAAAATTAGTTTTAAGTTTTTATTAACAATTTTAAAATATATAACACTTAAAATATTAAAAACAGATGTTGTAATTATGTAGTTAAAGCTGATTAAATTTTAGTATATTTGTTTTAGTTAAAATTTATCAAAATTTATGTTTCAAAAGACTACGACAACTAAAAAGGTAAGGTATAAAAGTACTAAACAAAAAGATGATTTTTTCAGAGATTTAAAAGGTCGGGTAAATAATTATTTTAAAGAAAAGGGCATAAGCAAATATGCTAATGCGGCTATGGTTTTTAAAACGGTTTTTGCTTTTACAGCTTGGGGTATAATGTATGCTATATTAATAACCAACAAGTTAAGCTTTAGTTATGCGGCTACAATTGCTGGTTTTTGTGCATTAGGTTTTGTAAATATTTTTATTGCTTTCGCGGTTATGCACGATGCTTGCCACCATGCCTATTCAAAAAACAAAAAAATAAACCGTTTATTAGGTTACAGTATGAACTTTATTGGTGGTAACAGCTATTTGTTTACCAAAATGCATAACTCGCATCACGCTTTCGTAAACATACACGGTATAGATGTTACTTTAGAATCGCACGGTTTATTTAGATTTACACCACACGAGCCACATCAATGGTTTCATAAATTTCAACATATTTATACGCCAATTTTATATATGATTGCTAGTGCACATTGGGTTATCGTAAAAGATTTTAAATGGTTTTTTGTTGAAGACAGTATTGGCAACAAAAAAAATATTAAGCACCCCAAATCAGAATTTTGGATGCTTATTCTTTCTAAAATCTTTTACTTTAGTTATGCTATAATATTACCAATTATATTTTTGCAAGTGCCAGCCTGGTTGGTATTTATAGGCTTTTTAGCTATGCATATACCAAGTAGTTTAACTTTTGCTCTAATTTTTCAAGTAACCCACGTTTATGATGGCACACACTACCCGTTGCCTGATAGTGAAGGTAATATAGAAAACAATTATGCTTTACACGTATTAGAAACAACTAGTGATTTTAGCCGTGGCAAACCCGCAGCAGCTTGGTTAATGGGCGGAATTAATTTGCATGTAATACATCATTTGTTTCCTACAATTTGCCATATACATTACCAGCCTTTAACCAAAATTGTAAAAGAATGTGTGGAAGAATATGGTTTAGAATATTACGAACAACCTTCGTTTTACGCTGCAATAAAGTATCATATGAAAATGTTATACAACTTGCGTAAACCAGATGCACAAGTTCCTCAATACGGCAAAAGTTTAATTTTTAACTAAAATAAGAACAATTTAAATATATATATTGAGAAGAATTTGGTTACTTGATACTATTGATTTAGACAAACTAACGGAAGGTGGCAGTAACTCTATGCCAGGCCACGTTGGTATAAAATTTACTGCTATTGATAATAGTAGCATTACTGCAACTATGCCAGTTGATGATAGAACTAAGCAACCTTTCGGACTTTTACACGGAGGTGCTTCTGCGGTTTTAAGTGAAACTTTGGGCAGCGTAGCTTCTAACCTTTGTATTGATTTAGCAAAACATAATGCAGTAGGCATTGAGATTAATGCAAACCATTTGAAAAGCGCAACAAGCGGTTTGGTAACTGGCATTTGTAAGCCCATAAAAATTGGTAGAACCTTACATATTTGGCAAACCAAAATTTATAATGAAGCTAAAGAGTTAATATGTTTAAGTAGATTAATGACGATGGTTGTGCCTGTGAAAAGGTAGTTAGTTCAACATATTGGTTATAGTCAGCTTTTTGGATTTTTACAATCAATTGATCTCCATTTTTTTGAACGGTAAATTGCTCTTATTTCACTAACTGAAATCGGTAATTTCATTTTCTTGACTTTTAAGTAATTCATTAAAAAAAATCCAACAACAAATACTTAACTAGCTCTTCCCCAAAAAGGCATTTAAAGTCACAATCGGTAAATAATATACATATTTATTATAGGTAGAGAAATAAGTTTTATGCGGAAAACTACTTTCAAAACCATAACCCTGATAAGGAGAAGATTTGTTTACAATCAACTCGAGAGTTGAATTTACACTTAATCGAATTTTTTCAGCAATACGTCAGCTCTCATTAAAACCCATCTTCTATTGGCTATCTGGTTGGTATTTTCAATAAAAGTAATTATTTTTTGAGCATCTGCTTTACATTTATTTGGGTTACAATTAAAGCGATACATATTATTTACACAATAAATAAAATTTCTATACACTTTTTTATTCGGTTCAGGAATATTTTTTTCACAAGAAAGTGCTACTTTAATTTTATTAATTCTCGATTCTAACATTCTATACTCTCTCATTTCATACGACAACATAATCTCTACAGCTCTTAGGTCAAACTTATACAGGGTATCTTTAAAATCAATGTCCGCTATTAATTCATCTGCGTTTTTTAACTCACCTTTATATATATGCAATTTAGCTTTATTGTAAGCGTACATTTCTCTGGCATAATCAACTGGTAGTAATTTATTTTTATATAGATCAATAAAACTTTCCACATAATCGTATTTTTCTAGTTCTAAGCCAATAGAGACAATATTTTTATAAAGATTTCCAGATAGTTTACCATCAGTTTGTATATAGTTTTGATTGAGCATCATATCATACAATTCAAAAAGTTCTTGATATAATTGAGTTTTTTGTTCAATAAGCCACTTTAAGTTATTGTTTAAAATGGTAAACAAAACAATCACCATATCTTTGGCTATTTTTTGATCGCTTTGTCGCAATTCTTCATTTAAGTTTTCAAAAGCTTTTTTCTTATCGCTACCTGTTAGTATTTCATAAGCCTGGTACAATAAATTAGTTAATGGATCTTTAATGGCAGGTTTAGTTTTAAAATAATCTAGCAAATAAGATTTTAAACCAAAATCATAACTTGCGTTTGTAATATTTCGACGGTTATGCATTAAAACTAAAGAGCATAATTTTTTAAGTATAAAATCTCTATCTATAGCATCGCACGTGGCTTGCAAATTCGAGTCTCCCCTCCTTTTGTCTTTGTAAAGTTTTTTATAGCAATCTAATAGTTCTTCAATTTGAAATTTATTTTGATAATAATAAGTATCTATAGGTGATTTCTCCAATTTTCCTTTAGCTTGTTTGTATTTACTCATAAAAAAAACACCCTTGCCTCGATAAAGATAATCTTCTAAAATAATTTGATTATAAAGTGGTCCGTTTTTTTCAATTTTTTGCGTCGTAATAAAACATTCAAAATGTTTCCCTAATAATAGCAGATGAGATTGGTAATTGCGTTCATCTTTTTTTGTCTCCTCTTTTGTCTCTTTTTTACCATAAGCCTTTATTATGAAATCTTCTTCGCAGTATGGGTTTTTGTTAATTTTAAATTCTGTAAAAATATGATTACAAAGTTGCAGTAAAAATTCATTTGTGTTAAAATAAGGAGATTGAAGGTACGATTTGAATTTTTTACATTCATTATAATCTAAAGATAACAGCAAACGAACAGTTTTTGGAAACTTTGACATTATCGAATATAACTAAAAAAAATTATTTTAAAAAAACAGACACGTAAAATTGATTGTCAATTTGTTTTTTTTAAGAAATCAGTATTTTCTATAATTATTATTAGTTGCTGTAAATCATTAAGTTAACTACATATTTATAAACCTTTCGAATTTATATTACAGTACTATAGCTATGTTTTTTTACTAAAAACACTAATTGTAGGTTAGATGACACTAATTTATATTTGCCATATCAATTGATGAAAAAGTACAAGGCGAGTTACCGAAAAGCCTTAAAAGAGTAGGTCAAAAATTAAACCAAGAAAAGAAATGTTAACAGCAAGAATTAATTTAACAGACACAACGCAGGACGAATTATTATTATCAGCACTTATTGAAGAATCAAATTCTTATAGTGTAACTATTAATGGGAAACCTCAAATATTAGATGTTAAAATTCCTGACAATCCACCTGCCTCTCAAAACTTAAAAATGGGAAAGGTTTCTTTTATAGATGTAGACAGAAGATTAAATAACAAAATTTATGATGTAAATATTACGCCGCAATCTATAGTTAACCAAGGGAAGAATATGCGGATAAACATATTTATGGAGAACTCAAATACTTTAGCAATTGTTATAGCTACTGTTGATAATCCGTATGTAGTTGAAACAGAAAATGAAGAAGGTAAACGTAATCGATACAAAATTAAACACTAAAACTATATGAGCATTTCATGATGATTTTTTTCTCAAGCGATGCAAAGTTCAACCTTATTCTTAAACGCTAAAACGCACCCATTTTTTTATCAGACAGTCAACTATTTTTGACAAACTGATACAAGGCGAATTGCCGAAAAGCCGAAACAGAGTAGGTGAAAAAGTAAAAAAACTAAAACATGGTAACCGCAAGAATAAATTTAAAAAACACTTCTGAAGATGAGTTGTTATTTACAGCACTATTAGAAGCAGCAGATTCGTACGGCATAATTATTAATGGCATAACAAAACAAATAATTATTGATAAAGCAAAAAAAAATACTAAAACTACTTTTATTATAGGTGAAGACATGGCTTCAAAAGGAAATATTGTTGATGTAAATATTGCTCCTTTAGTTCCTTACAGATCTGCGCAAAATATGCGAATAAACATAATAAAAGAAAATTCAAATACTTTTGGTATTGTTATAGCTACCGTTGATAATCCTTACATCGTTACAACTAATGAAATGAAAAGGTATAAAATACAACATTCAAATGAACCTGTTGATCCAAAACCTTTTGAAGAACCAGCTGTAGTTGTATCAAAATTCAAATAATAAGAATTACTAACTAACACCCATTTTTTATTTAAAAAATAAACTAACAAAAATTAGTAACTATTCAGTAGAGGTCAGAAGTCAGACCGCTTCGCTTTCAGACGTTAGATAAATTCGGCTAAGTGAAGTCAAAAACGCTCTTTTTAAATTATGTTTGATGTCTAACGTCTGAGAATGAAATGGTCTAATTTCTGAATAGTTACAAAAATTTATAAATATAAAATTCAACATTATTTTAATTATCTATAAAAACCAACAGAATGATTAACACATTTTTAGCCGATCTCAATTTTAATGATTTCGACCCCAAAAAAGACAACATAGCCGTTGTTATAAAAGAGTTCACTTTAAAGAAAAAAGCAGATGGACCTTTTCAGCGATACAGCGAGCCTTACATTGTATCAATGGCAATTGACCAGAATGGCGCAAAAAATCCGGCTATTGAATTTAATGTTTTACCTTTTCCAAATGTAAGAAAGGGGCAAAAGGTTACTTTTAACGGACAAGGTCATTTAATTTATGGTCCACAAAACCCAGGTGAGTTTTTAGCTTATTCAATATTATATATGGAAAGCGACAAAGACATTAGAAAGTTGGGTAGCGATATTAAAAAAATTGTAAAAAGTGAAGCCATTAACAATAGCCTTCAAACGGTATTAGCGGCAGCACCAACTTACCTGATGGCAGCAACCGTGCTAACCCAATTAACAAGCTTGGTTTCTGTTAGAATGCAACAAAATAGAGACGATGAACTCTATAGACAAAATGGAACATTACTTAGAGATGTTTCGCCACCTTATGATATCTTAAGAACATACACCGAACAAGCCAATGATTTTATTGCACCAGTTACCAGCATTCTTCCATTAGTAAGCTCTAATAATTTAGGGAAACATTGCACAAAAATAATGCTACAATAAATTTTTATTAGCTAATTTATGTGGGAGGCGAAAAATTGTAAGCCATTTCAATTTTTGGTCTCACTTTCCGCTAAATAATTTTACTCCACTTCGTTGCGCAAAAGGGATACCACTTCCATCGGAGCTAAGGCCATCCCAATAGTTATCGGAATGCAGGCTTCGGTTTTTTCGCAAAATAGTAATAAATATTAAAGGCGTAGTTAGTTACTTCACAGTAATATTTACCATTATTTTATAAAATCATTTTTTTTATGAGGTTTTCAAGTAACAGACATTTTACCTTTTAAAAACAAGTGAGTTTAAAAAATAAATTCACCAAAACCCAGTAACATTTTCACCAAACATGGATATAAGAGTATAATTAATAAACGAGCAGATTTAATGAAAGACAGAAAAACAGCTAAAACAAACAATTTTTTTTAACATCAAAAACAAAATTAAAACTAAAAGATGATTAACAGAAAAACAGCAGCCTTTAACAAAAGGCAGGAAGCCAACGAACTGGCAACCAATCGTCCGCATCCCGAGCATAACAGTAACGGAGAGGAAACCAAATTTCGCCACAATGACAAAACGGCTACAGAACATCATTGCGAAAAAGGTGCACCTAAAAACAAGTCTTCGTATTTAATGAGTTTTACCAAAGGAATGCCTCATAACGAAACTACTGGCTTGTTAGAAGATCCTGATAACTATCCGGCTTTTGTTAAAGCCATTGATAGTGGCGACCCGAGAGACTTTAGAGATGTGCCTTTAGGTCACAAAAATCATGTGAGTGGTAATGCTTGTGTATATCCTGAAGTTGGAATACTCAGCAATAAAAAACCCGATGATGTTAAGGATGCCAAAGGAAAAGTTATTAGCGATTATGGGCTTACATGGAAATCGGATAAAGTGAATAACTTAAATAAGTTACTATTTAAAAAAGGTGAAAAAATTAAACTTCGTGCCTGGGAAAGCCAAAGTGCCGGCAATGCTTTTGAATTAGAAGGGCCGGATGCACAAGCAGTTACCATGCCACCAGCACCTAAATTGGGTAGTGCCGAATTAACGGCAGAAATGGCAGAAGTATACCTACAGGCTTTATTGCGCGATGTACCTTTTACAGCACTTAACAAAGGCGTTTTAAAAAGAGAGAAAAGCATAACAAAAAAGGGTTATGCTTATGAAGAGATTTTAAGCATTTTGCAAACCAATATTATTGATGTAAACAAAGTGGAATTATTAACCAATAAGTTGAATGATTTAGATTGGTTTAATGGTAATAATTTAGGTAAACTTTCTGAAAGTGAAAAAGAACGATGTCGTGCTTTTGAACAAACTCCAGAAAATGCTTTTAGAGGAATTACAACTGGCGATCAAGTAGGTCCTTATATTTCACAATTTTTACTGGCAGGCAATACCGGCATTAATGGAAATGATAATGAACGAAGCCCAGCCGAAGGCTTAATTACCTATGGCGCAATTAACGCAGACCAAAAAATACGTAAAGCAAAAGTTGGAGTAGATTATATGACCAATTGGGAGGAATGGTTAGATGTACAAAACGGTGCTGATTTAAGAGGTTTTGAGCAATACGATAATATTCAAAAACGGAGGTTTATTTATTCGCCGCGCGACTTAGCAACTTATGTGCATTACGATGCTTTATACGAAGCTTACTTAAACGCTTGTTTAATTATGTTGGGTAATAAAGTGCCTTTCGATTCTGGTATTCCATTTCAACAAAGTGATAATATTGACCACCAGCAAGGCTTTGCACATTTTGGTGGACCACATATTTTATCTTTAGTAACCGAAGTTGCTACACGTGCTTTAAAAGCGGTTCGTTTTCAAAAATTTAATGTGCATAGAAGATGCAGACCAGAAGTATTAGCGGCACGTATTCACCTAAATAAGAAATTGCAACATAGTGCCCCCGAATTGAAAGCTTTAGTTAATGATCTTGGAGTGAAGAACTCAAATATTCTATCGGAAGTAGCCAAAGCAAATGGTGAAGATAATTTTTTATTGCCCATGGCATTTTGCGAAGGTTCACCAATGCACCCTGCTTATGGTGCGGGCCACGCAACGGTTGCAGGAGCTTGCGTAACTATTTTAAAAGCCTTTTTCGACCATAACCATCCTTTACAAATTGTACCAGTTAATGAAGCATCAGCAAAAGTGAAACATTTGATTAAGCACCTTGGTCATAAAACGGATGTTCATTCGGCAAACCTAGCTTACGTTGCGGCAAACAATGGCGAAAAGTTAGAGGTAGTTCCGGTATTGAATAAAAATTGCGAATTAGCCAAACTTACCGTAGAAGGTGAATTGAACAAACTGGCTTCTAATATTTCTATAGGTAGAAACTGGGCAGGTGTTCATTATTTTACAGATTACTACGAATCGTTATTAATGGGCGAACAAATTGCTATTGGTATTTTGCAAGAGCAAAAACTGATGTTTAATGAAAATTTCTCTATGACAGTTCCACTTTTTGGTGGAGACACCATAAGAATTTAAAGCTAACAAACGCAGACATAAAAGTACATTGCCAATTGGGTGGTGTGCTTTTTTTTATGATGATTAGGTTAGAAAACATTGATTTTTTTTAGTATTTTAATTTGAAATAAAAATAATCGGCAGAGTATTTTATTTATTAAAGACAAATACTGCCTGCTAAAAATTAAAACTATAATGAAAATTTGGTTCTACTGTGATCTTAGTAAAAACAAATGGAAGACGAAACAATATAATTTACTAAGCTACTTTCTATAGTGCTTCTGGCTATTAATTTTTGCTTTGGCCAAACACTATTTATTTTTTGCGAGCCACAAGTTTTCCATAAATAACCCCGTTTTCTATGATTTACCCAAATATATTTTAATTTTTTTTCAATACATAACTTGTTTTTTTGTTTTATCTACTTTAGTTACACTAACAAGGTGTTATTTTGAAGAACAGATAGAACAAGCTAAAGAGACTTTTAAAAATATAAATACTTTGCCTACTTAGTATTTTTTACTACATCCCACGCTCGGCGAGATTTGGAAATTTCACCGCATCTTTATTTTAAAAACTAAGGCAAGCATACTGGATCGGAGTCCAGCATAAATTTGTAATTCGATTAGTTTTCACAAATGTCATTTTCAACGTTATATTCATTTACTATCGTCTGATTGGTAAATTTTCTACGAAAAACCGAAGCCTCATCTACCGCAAGTCTTTTTGACTTGTGGTGTAAACTATTTTTTAATTAGAAAACGAACACTTGCGCTTCGTTGAAAGGGTAGTCCCGCTTTACGCTATATCTTTTTATTCCGCTTTGCTCCATAAAAAGGATGCCGCTAAACACCCCAATCGGGTTTAGGTTGGAGGCTTTGCTGCTTCGTTGTTGGTTTTTTTGAGCGAGACGCTCAATGGTGAAGGACGCAGCAAGACGCTACGATCATTTTAGGGGCTTTGGTGCTTCATTGGAGATTTGCATTTGCGAAACTTTCGTTTTATAAAGGGATGATTCTATTAACTTATTTCGTTTCTACGTGTTCCTTTCTAAACTTAAAAAACCCTTCAAAACTCAAATCTTCATCAAGCGCTTCCCAATAGATGCCAAAAGGTGAAAGCTCGAAGTTGGTTCGTTGTTCATTACTGGCATTCATTAATTTGGGAAACCATTTTAAGGGCATAGATTGCTCTATACCTTCTTTTGTTTTGAGATAGATATTTTCATTGTCGAACCATACTTTTTGAACTTCCATAATTATGTATTAAAATAGTTATTCCAATAATTGATAATTAACTCCCTGTTTTCTTCAATAATTGATTCTGCCAATTTTAAGTCTTTGTTTTTTATCCCTTTGTTATCAATCCAATTCATAGTTTCCACATTAAACCTTGCTTCTCCGTCAGCATTTCTTACGTGAACGCGAATTGGTTCGTGTTCGTTAGAATAAAAGAAGAAACGCAAACCGAATACTCTAAATAAAGTTGGCATATATCTATGTAAAAGTAATCATTTAATTCAAAGTTCGAAGATTTTAATTTAGGAAGTTCTTAGCAAGCATTATTTGAATAATTTCGGTATTCTTAGGCTTGTGGAGCATTTATGTTGATTTACTATAAATCTAAAGGCTCTATAAAAAACTCTTTAGGAAAATATTTTTCGCTACACTTTTTTTGGTAATGGTTAAACCACATTACTTTGTAAAATATCTCGAAAATCTTTCTTTTGGGCTTCCCATTATGATAAAACAAACCATCTGAAACTTCTTTTTTAATGCCCGTTAAAACAAAATTTGGAGAACAAAATGTCATAGGATACCGCTGCAATCGGGTTTATACCGATAGCTATCGGTATGGTGGCTTCGGTGCTTCGTGGTTGGTTTTTTTGAGCGAGACGCTCAATGGTGAAGGACGCAGCGAGACGCTACGACCATTTTGGGGCGTGCAAATCACAGAAAAAGGAACCAAGTAGTTCACAAAACAAGAAAAGTTGGCTATTTTGAAAGAAGTATTCTACAAAAGTTGTTGGTAATATTGGCTGCATTAAAGATACTTTTAGTTGAGCACCAACCGGCAGAGCAATTTATAGCCTTTGCCAAACATGAAGGCTATCTAAAAACTGCTGGACACAGAGCAGCTGCATTAGAAGATTCGAGATTGCTACCCATTACTCCAAAATAGGATTTATCAATTCTAAAAAATCTGCTGTTTTAATTACATTTATTGGCGGAAAACCTAATCCCTTTAGCATATTAAAATGTTTGTCGTCTGTCACTAAGTAATCGGCTTGACCATTTAAAGCACGATCAACAAACTTGTTATCATCTGCATCATTGTTAATTAATGCCCATTTAAAATAGTCTTGAACTTTTAATGTATCAGGTGAGCGCAATAGTAAATTTGCTATATTATCTGCTACAGTCGTATTGGTTCTTTCCTCCAATATTTCAACATATTCACTAACAATTTCATTGGTAATTAAAAGTTGTATTTTACCCGTTAAAAAAGCATCGAAGATTGGACGATATTTAGATTTTCTACCAATACTAACAATTAAGCTGTTGGTATCAAGAACGACTTTCATTTTTTGGCAATTCTACCTGAAGAGCTTTTGTCGCTTAACCATTCATCCATAGTTTCATTGGACCAGTTATTCTCCTCCCACAATTTATCCATTTCATTGGAAGCATTATTAGCAAGGTAGTTGGCTATTAGTCGCTTTATCGCAACTAAATCTTCATCAGAAACTCCTTGGCTATAAAGTTGCAGTAATTCAATTTGAAGGTTACTTAATGGTTTGTTGAATGCATTCATCTAACTTCTTTACTACAAAAATACTCTTTTTCTAATTGATTTCATCTACCGCAAGTCTTTTTGACTTGTGGTGTAAACTATTTTTTAATTAGAAAACGAACACTTGCACTTCGTTGAAAGGGCAGTCCCGCTTTACGCTATATCTTTTTATTCCACTTCGTTACATAAAAAGGATGCCGCTGCAATCGGGTTTAGATTGGTGGCTTTGGTACTTCGTGGTTGGTTTTTTTGAGCGAGACGCACTATGGTGAAGGACGCAGCGAGGCGCTGCGACCATTTTGGGGACGCTACGACCATTTTAGGGGGACTAATGCAAGCTATTGTAATGCGACAATGTTTCTACCAATGCCATTTTCAAAATCACTTTTTTATATTTATTAGCCATTGGGTAGTGTGAATTTACTTCTACTCAAGTCTCCAATCCTTTTGTTTATTTGAAGTTCTAAATTTATCAACATAGCCATTGAATCCTCCTTCCCATCGGTTACTTTGCCAAATCCCAGAAACAGACTCGCCCAGAGTTGGTTTATCTAATTGTCTATCGTGATCTCCTCCAGCACCTAATATTTGTTTATTTTTAGGATTAAATGCTACAATTTTACCATTCAAATAAAGGTATTGACCTTCATCTCCATAACTAAATCCAATATGATGCCATTCATTAAATTTAAAATCGGTGTTTTCTGCTAAAATACTTTCGTGTGGCTCTTCTTTGTATTTAGCAGTAGCCATTGTTAAACTCATTCTGCCATCGTCAAGAATTCTAAACCACGTACTACCAGGATAAGTAACATCTCCTCCCCAAATATCTGTTGTAAAAACTAGAGTTTGATTTAGATCTTTTTCTAGCTTATAATCCGAATATTTATAGCCATTTTCGACATAAACAATCATTTCTATTGTACCTTCACTTTTGTTTACAAAATCTCCAAAATCATAGACTATTCTGCTTTCATTTTCTCTACTGAATTTTGCAACTGTTCTTTCATCTTTTATTAGATATTCTATACCGTGATCTTTGCCTAAAGTATTATTATCAAAATCGTCGTAAACTAAACTGTATTCTTGAGGTTGTATTTCACAATCTGGATTTAAATCGAACTTTTTATTTAAACTTATGTTTGCATTAAAAGGTTCTGGTAAAGGTAAATCAATAAAACTTTCTACTTCAACAATTACTTTTGGATTAAAGCAATCATTTCCAAACTCCCCAGATAAACCAGTAACAAAATTTGCGCAAGTATTCCAATTAAATATTTTAAGGTTAAAGCCCATATCAATTAGATTAAGAGTCAATTCACTATCAATTTGACCAAGATCCCAATCGTCGACATTCCAATTACCAGAAACTGGGTTGTTTTCAATTTTAGAATTAGCAATTTCATTGAAATCTATATGTATAACAGGGTTAAAGCCAAACTCATTTTTAATTGAGTAAACACCTTTAAATTCAATATTAGTATATGCAAAATACTCAGCCTTAATTTTGATGTATTTAGAAACTTTATCTACAATGTTAGTAGGAACAAGATTGCTCAAAATCCAAAGCATACTTATTTTGGCTTTACCACCAAATTCAACGTCCACAATGTTTTGTGGAGCGTCAATTTCAAAAAAAAGATCAAATGCTTCAATTCTGCTTTCATAAATCTCTATTGATTGATTCCTGCAATCAATAATATTATTAAAAGCTTCAAATATATTGTATTCATTTTTTATTCCAGCTTTAATACATTCATTTAAAGATTGGTCTGTTGGACGTATAATTATAACTGAAGACATTGATAAACAAACTTCAGACAAAGAAATACCACCCGAAAGTACTGCATCAAATTCAAAGGGTTTACTCGAAGTACAGTCGAATTTCTTTTTCTCATCCTCTACCTCATTAAAAAAATTTCTAAAATCCAAAAAATCCAAACTAAATTCTATGTTATCAAAACAAGCATCACTAGATGTTTTCCCAGAAGATGATCCAATTTCCCATTTTAATGGAATATCTGCGTACAAAATATAGTCAGTAATTTCACCTGGTACTACTAATACGGTTGTTACATCCCCTTCTCTGGTAACATCCACTACTTTAAAAATATATCCGTTTTCAAAAAAATCAGTTTCTTCAGTTGAAACCAAAACATCTCCAATTTTAGTAGAATCTAAGATAGCATTTGATTTTCTAAATATTAGTGAATTATCAGTTGCAGACTCCAGCAGTTTATTTGTCTCTAAATCAATAAACTTAGTTTCATCTCTAAAGATTATAACTGCATTATCTTCTTCTGCAATTTGTTCATTTTCATTATTGATAATTTCCATGTCCATTTCATCATCTTTGCAACTATTGAAAAATGTTATGGACAATAACAATATTAATTTTGCTAAATATTTGTATTTCATAATAGATCGTTTTTAAAACACTTGCTAAATATAGCTATTTTTTTTAATAAAGGGAAATGATATTCCTATTTTTTAGTCTGATCTACATATTGGTAGCACGATCCCAATATCCCGACGAACGAACAATGCATCGGCAATGCACTAAAGCGTTGCAAACAAGGAGGAGTAAAAAATTACCACGAAAAACCAAAGCCTCCAAACTAGCCCCGATTGCAGCGTTTATGCCTGTTGCAGCGCCGGCTTTGCCGCGTTGGCAAGGCATTTGAGCGGAAAGCGGGACAGAATTATTTGTAATGCTTCAATGTTTCGCTTCAAAGAATAAAAAATCTTTTAAACACCTTACTAATACCCAGCATTTTGAGTCAAATTAGGATTATTAGTAATTTCCAATGGTGGAATGGGTAGCAAATAATCTCTGCCTGCACTAAAGTTTTGCGTGCCTTGCAACTCGGTTTCAAAACCATTTGGCCCAAAAACCTCATCGCCCATTTTTCTTCTCACGATGTCGTACCATCTTTTCTGCTCAAAGGCAAGCTCTAATCTTCTTTCCTCTAAAACATCGGCAACGGTGGCTCCTGAAATATCTGCAGGTGCAGCACTTGGCGCACCGCTTCCATCGCCATTTCTTGCTCTTTGTCTAATCATATTAATCCATTGGTCGGCTTCTCCCGAATTACCCAATTCAACAGCAGCCTCAGCAGCAATTAAAAGTACCTCGGCATAACGCATCAACTGATAATTAGAATGTGAATCTCGACCGCTGGTATTCGCCTGCGGTAAATCACCAGCCATTGCGGTGTATTTGGAAATATGCGGACGATTGGCATTACGCCCGTCTAAGCTGGAATAATCTGTATAGCGAAGAACATTGGCATCGTTATCAACTGCTTCGGCATCAAAACAGACTTGCTTTCTGTAGTCTCCATCATCCCAGGTGTCGTATACTTTTTGTGCCGGCACCATTACCGACCATCCTCCAGAAGGATAATAAGTTGCCTGACCAAAGAAACCTGTAAAAGCAGCCAGATAATCTCTGGATTCATCATTTACATTAGTTCCCACAAAGTCAATTATAAAAATGGGTTCTGATGAAGCATCTGTATTCACGGCGTGAAAAATATTTCTATAATCTGGCTCCAATGCCAGGTTGTACAATCCCGCATTGTTGATAATATTAGTCGCCTCATTGTAGGCTAATTGATATGCGCCTCTGGTGAGATACACACTTGCCAGATAAGCACCGGCTGCTGCTTTACCCGGAAGGGCTCTGTTCGTCTGCGAATCGGGTAACCACTCTTTGGCAAATTCAAAATCGGCGATGATGTTTTCATATACGGTTTCCACAGCTGTTCTTGGTGCCACAGATGCTTCAACGGTAGTCGTCGTCTCATCCAAATATGGAATGTCTCCAAAAAGTCTGACCAAATGGTAATAGGCAAAAGCTCTTACAAATCTTGCCCGGGCAGCTATCTCTTCCTTCACCTCAGCTTCTTGTTCTTCAAGCACTTCCAATTCACGAAGGGTTTCATTCGCACCTCTTACTACCTGATAAAGGCGTGGCCAAAAACTTCTTTCAGGATTAGAAGGATTTAAAATCAGCGGATTACTGGCAGAAACCGTAAACTGGTCGTGTTCAATTCTATCAGGATTAGTAGAAGGATTTCCTATATCTACCATATCTGAACGCAACATTACGGTTAAACCCAATGCTCTGGACATAAATGCTCTGGCATCTAAATGACCATAAGCACCGGCAATGGTGGTCTCCACGGTTTCCAAATCGACTGTCCGCTCCTCTGGCTCCAATTGGCTTAATGCATTCTCTTCTAATTTCGAACAGCCCAATAATGTTAAACCAAATGTTAAGGCAATAAAATATTTGTATTTTTTCATATTATAATTTTCTTTTTAACCTGGCATTTAAATAATTGTATTTTTTTACAACCTGTCCCGACAATTTTAATTTCGGGAAGCGAAACGGCAGATACATTTAAAAATGGGCTCCCCGCTTTCCATTCAAATGTTGCCCAGCTAACGCTTCAAAAGCCGACGCTTCAAGCAACATAACCATTGCAATCGGGGCTAATTTTCCAACCTCCTCCGTATCTGCGAACATTCTAAATATAGTTCTACTACGAATTTAATAAGAGATTGAATTTTAGAGTTAGAGAAATTAAAATACAAAAATATTTAAATTACCCCTGCCGTCATCGCCGAAAAATCGGAGAGAAACGGAGATTTTATCGGCGATCTCTCCTATTGATTGTAAAAGAGAGATACCTGATAATTTGTTCCGTAAACTCCACAAATTTCTGGTATGACGTTTTTTCTGCTTTCCCTTTGTTTCATTAAAATGGTAGCAGAACCCCAAATATAAAGCCGTCAAGTTAATATTCATTTAAAATTTAAAGTTAAGACCAAAAGTAATAGACCTCAGATTAGGATAATTACCATAATCATGTCCTTGAATAACATTATCATCTCCACTACTTTCGCCACCACTACCAAAGTAACTCACCTCGGGGTCTAATCCGGAATAATTAGTGAAGGTTAGTAAGTTTTGAGCGCTAACCGTCAGTCTTATTGAACTGAATCCAACATTTTGTAAAGTTCCGTCAGGCAAAGTATAGCCTAAAGCCAGGTTCTTAAGTCTTGCATAACTGCCGTCTTCCACAAAACGGGATGAGCGCTCTCTGCCTCTAATGGCTGCTCTTGGAATGTCAGTAGCTGTGTTTTCCGGTGTCCACGAATTCAATATATCGGTTACGCTATTACTGTCACCGTTATACAATTGAACAGCGGTAAGGTTATAAATATCTCCACCAACAGCTCCTTGAAAAAAGATATTTAAATCAAAATTTTTGTAAGATAAAGTATTGGTAACACCAAAGGTAAAATCAGGATTTGGGTCACCGATAATTTGTCTGTCATTATCATCAATCATTCCATCAAAGCTACCCTCTTCATTGGCAACTTCTGCAAACAAAGGTTCTCCGGGTATGGCGTTTCCTTCTTCATCAAAAGAAACGGCTGCCAAAGCAGTTCCTTCAGGAATAGTGCCACCTTGATATACACCTTGGTAATCTAATCCCCAAAAAAGACCAATAGGTTCACCTTCCTGCAAAATGTAAGTAGAGCCTCCAGAGAAATATCCAGGAGCTCCACTACCTATCAATTCTGTGCCAGAAGATAGTTCTACTACTTCACTTCTGTTTCTTGAATAGTTAATATTAGTAGTCCATCTAAAGCTATCTTTATTAATGTTGTTTGAAGTTAAAGAAAGCTCAATACCATTATTATTTATAGCACCAACATTTTTGAGGACATCTAAATCTGTCGTTCCTAAGTAAAAATTGGAAGCTCTGTCTATCGCTAAAAGGTCTTCTGTGTCTATGTTGTAATAGTCTGCGCTAAACGTAATTCTATCTTCAAATAAACCAATGTCCAAACCAATATTTGTTTGTATAGAAGTTTCCCACTTTAAATCCGGGTTGGCTTCACGCGCTAATTCTACACCAAAAGCTCCACCAACCTCAGAAGGTGGCTGCACATTATATATAGCCAACGATTCATACGGGCCGATGGCTTGATTACCCGTCAACCCATAACTCGCTCTTAGTTTTAGGTTAGATATTGTGGGGTTATCAATTAAAAAGTTTTCCTTTGAAACCTTCCAGCCAAGGGCAACAGAAGGGAAAATGGCATATTTATTATTTGCTGCAAAGTTTGATGCGCCATCTCTACGCACTGTACCAGTCAACAAATATTTGTCAGCCCATTCAAAATTAACCCGTCCAAAAACGGACTCTATTTCCGATTCAGAGAAACGGGAATCAATGGTGCGTTGGTCAATCAGCCCGGCTTCTAAATTATACCATTCAAAGGCATCCGTCAATAAACCTCTGGCAATAGCTTCAAGTACTTCGGTAGTACTTTTTTGATAAGAATGACCAACTGTTGCGGTTACATTACCTTGCCCAAAAGGTGTGGTATAGGTTAGATAATTTTCATTAAGCAACCTGGTTCTTTTTACGGATTCTAAAAACGCTCCGCCGGCAGAAAGCACAAAGGTCTGCGGTTTAAAATAACCTTCTGTACTATTTTGAGTTCTGTAGCCCAAGGTGGTTTTAAAATTCAGCCCCTTCAATATTTCAAAATCAGCGTACACATTTGTTCTTGAATTATCAGTTTTAGTTTCGTTTTTTATTTGTGTCGCTACTGCCCACGGATTTTCAATATCATCTCCCACCGTATTTTGAGAGAAATTACCATCCTCATTAAACCTTCCAACATCAGGAGAAAATCTAAAAGCTAAAGCAACCACATCGTCCCCTCCTCCGTTTACCGAACCAATAGCATCACTTCCGGTAGATTGAGTTGAAACGCCATTTTGCTCACTTCTACTTGCAATGCTGTTCATTCCAATTTTCAGTCTTTTACCAACTTGTGCATCCACATTTGCCAAAAACTGAATTTTTTTGAAGTCAGAATTAACAACGATTCCTTCCTGATTAAAGAAGGTTCCGGATAAATAATAGTTAACATTGTCACCACCTCCAGAAACGGACAATTGGTGATTTTGCGTATTTCCAGTTCTATAAATTTCGTCTTGCCAATCTGTATTCTCCGTTCCTTGAGCATAAGGCGCATCTCCAGCATTAGCGCGAATCATGTTTTGATATTGAGCAAATCCGCTCGCATCCAGCAAGTCCAATCTATTAGTAGTTTGCTGAGTAGAATAACTTGAATTCAACTCTACGGTCGCTTTTCCGGGTTTACCTTTCTTAGTCGTTACCAGAATAACGCCTCCCGAACCTCTTGAACCATAGATGGCCGTAGCCGATGCATCTTTTAAAATCTCAATCGACTCAATGTCGTTCTGTTGCGGAAAAGCAGCTCCAACGAAACCATCAACCACCACAAGCGGGTCACTACTTGCATTTAATGATGAACTACCTCTAACTTTAATAGAAATACCCGCACCCGGCTCGCCACCATTTTGTGTTTGAACAGCCACTCCTGCCGCTCGACCCTGAAGTGCCTGAGCAGCATTTAATACCGGAATAGCTTGAAGTTCTTCTGCACTTACAGAAGACACACTACCAGTAACATCACTTTTTTTAACCGTTCCATAACCAATAACTACAACTTCGTCTAATACTTCCGAATCTTCACTCAAAGTGATATTGATGTTGGTTTGTCCATTTACAGAAATGATTTGCGTTTTATAACCGATGTAAGAAATCTCCAGCACAGCATCGGAGGAAGCTTTTAAGCTAAAACTACCATCAACACCGGTAGAAGTTCCGGTATCGGTTTCTTGAATAGCAACTGAAACTCCAATTAAAGCCTCACCATTTTCATCGATAATCTTACCACTAATTAGCTCTTGTGCATTTACGCTTATGGAAGCCATGCAGGCAAACAGCACCAGGATTTTCATTAGCCTTTTGGTAGGTACCATAAAATTTTCTTTTAGATAATTCATTATTAATTTATAAAAAAATCGATTTAAATGATGTCTAATCACCAGATAAATCAATTAGAAAGAATTATGACAATATGTTAATGTACAAGCCAAAAATTCAGGACTAAAATTATTAATCTGGTATTTAAACAATTGGATTTTTTTGAAGCGAAACGATAAATTTATTTAGAAACGGGCTTCCCGCTTTCCGCTCAAATGCAATTGCCCTGCTTCAGTAGCTACGCTGCAAAATTGCATAACCGCTGCAATCGGGGCTAAACTTCCAGCTTCACTCCTACTTACAAAAGTTTCAAATATAAAATCATCGGGATAGTAAAAGGCAATAAACGAAAAGAGGAATGACTAAATAGACACTCCTCTTTTCATGTATTAAAATATCTGTTCCATTTTTATATTATCTCAACAGGCTGTTTGAAGTTTACTAATCTTCGCCTACCGTAGCTTCTGAAGAATTTTGGTGATAAGGAGACTCAAGATTTACCTCAGGATTTAAATCTTCGCCTGCAACTCTTCCCTGAAAGTCATCCTCAAAAACAACTGTTTCAGAACCAGAATCTGAAGAATATATCACTATATCGTCAACGTGATAAACACCATCACTTACTGCTGAATTTGAGGCGTACTTCCATTGAAAATTGTGTGCACCATCTATTACAGTAGCTAAATGCTCAGCAACCATTTCAGCATCATTAGGGTCTCTGGTAGTACTTGGTGCATCGGCGATTACTGTTTGTCCACCAATTGCAACAGCGTAAATTGGGGCATTGGTACCATCAGCAGCCCAACTTACCTCAACACTAACCCATTCGTTTGCCACTCCTTCCGGAAAATTAGCAGCGGCAATAGTAGCATCAGAAGCGCCTTCACGGAATTCATTTGGTGCGTTGTCTTTAAGTCTTACTTCTACTATTGAGTTTTTACCAGTTGTAGAACTTCCAGTAACGTTAATAAAAGCGTCTTGAATATCCATATCAACAGGACCTTCCGCTACTCTGTACCTACAAGTCATTTTTCCGGTTTTAATAGAATCAACATTTAATCTAAGCTCACCAGTATCGTCTTCTTTTGAATCTGTAATGAGCGCATACCTATTTTTAGCTGCGGTAACCTCTACTGTTTCGGTACTTGTACCCATTTCTCCATCGGAAGCAGTTACCGTTAATCTCACATCGTAAGTACCCTCAGCAGCAAAGGTATGCGTAGGGCTTTCTTCAGTTGATGTTCCGTCTCCACCAAAGTCCCAAGAAGAATCGAAAGACTTATCATCAATTCCATTTACAACTGAATTGTTGGTAAAATTATACGTTAAAGAGTTCTCCGCATCAACCTGAGCATCGAAGCTGGCTACAACAGTTGAAGGATCGGTCATCGTCATAGAATCATCGTCATCATCATCATCTTTATTACAGGATGTGACCATAACTAGTGGCAACAATATAGTTGCCAGAAGCGTTAAATTCAATTTTCTTTTAAAAAATAAAGTTTTCATTTAAGTTATTTATATAAGTGGATTAAAAAATGTTTGATTATGATTATGATTTAAGGTGTTTGTTATTGAGCCTTCCATAAAAGGAAATTTATTTGGCAAGCAGCTCCTCCATTACGCTACTTACTTATTTTGCTTATAATTTTTACTAAATTTTTTCACTCCTAACAAGTGGGATATCATCGCTTTTTTAGCACCTTCGGCATCTTTATCAGCAATCATATCCAAAATACTGCGGTGCTCTTTAATCGTTTTGAGGTTGTTGCTTTTATTGCAAACTTTCAATTTTGTAAAACTTTTAACAATTTCTGGAGTGATAATCATCATTAAAGATTTGAGTACAGTATTTTTACCAGCTTCGGCAATTTTAATGTGAAACAAAAGGTCTTCTTCAATAGCAAGGTTGTCATTCATTAATTTTTCTTCGTATTGATTAAGGGCATTGCTCATTTGTACCAAATCATCTTTTGTACAATTAATGGCTGCAAGCCGTGCCGCTTCTGCTTCTAATAAAATACGGGTTTCTACTAAGGACTTAAAATCGGATTGCTCTAATTTTAAGATGTCTGTTATCAGCCCCTCAAGTGCAACTATGCCAATGCCGTTAACCGTTGTACCGCTTTGGGGTTGTACTTTTACAATACCATACAATTGTAGTTTGTTTATGGCTTCGCGCACCTGCCCCCGGCTAACGCCAAAATGTTCTGCCAGTTTGCGCTCTGGTGGCAATTTTTCGCCCGGTTTTACCACGCCTGAACTAATCAGGTCTTTAATCTGTGTAATGATTAAATCGACTGGGTTTTCAATTTTTATTTTTTGTAAATTTTCAAGCATAATTGCCAAACCATTAATTGGTTAACCAATTTTGGTTGTCCAAATGTAGGAAATAGAATTTGACTTAACAAAATTTAAACTGATATTTTTAAAATAAAATTGAAATACACAAGAATAAAATAAATGAAAAATTGATTTATCTTTATTTGTAAAATCAACTAAATCTAATAACTAAGATTTTAAATTTATAACTGGAGATAACATTTGTGAAATAAATTCAATTGGATTACCTACCAGTATATAATCATAAAACAACAATTAATACTTTGTGCTATAAAGGATTATGGCAATCGCATAAAATTTGATGGCTGATTATGTAGTAAGATCTAACATTATTTTTAGAAATGTATTTTTTTTGTTGTTTAATACGACTTAGCGCACTCTAAAAATTAGCCCCGTTTTCTATGGTTTATCCAAGCATTAT